>Ga0163144_10000455_pt1 | contig 95185 bp, 86 predicted proteins | sample OliLak19BULKMAT1_FD_123175 | JGI IMG/M metagenome (GOLD analysis project Ga0163144, IMG submission 123175) | Freshwater microbial mat bacterial communities from Lake Vanda, McMurdo Dry Valleys, Antarctica - Oligotrophic Lake LV.19.BULKMAT1 | ecosystem: Environmental > Aquatic > Freshwater >...
CACCAAGTGGCTGAAACTCGCCAACGGCATGTTGGCCATTCACCTGAACCACTACTCCAACAAAGCCGCGTACAAACCCGCGGACGTGATCGACGCCGTGAACAAGTCGTTCGCCAGCAACGCCGACGACGCCCTGTTGACGTATTTCGGCACGCAGAACGACGACATCAACTTCTGGGGACGTACCCGCGGCAATCTCACGAACTATCGTCCGACCCAGTTTTCCGTGGGTTTGATGAACGGCACCGTGTTTGCCGGTGCGGTCGATCCGCGGCTGTCTCGTATTATGCCGCCGTCGCCGGACGGACAGTATCGCGGCACCGATATTAACGTCACCAATTTTGGCGGCCTGACAACCGCCCAGGTGCCAAACAACTTCAATGGGTATGTCGGAACGGGCGGCTTGGGGTTGCCAGGTCGTTTTCTGTTCGACGACAAAGCGAGAATACCGTTGATCACGTACTCGCAGCTTCAGTTCGTGAAGGCCGAAGCCGCGTATCGGCTGGGCGACAAAGCCACGGCACTGGTGGCGTACACGCAGGGCATCTCGTCGCATATTGATTTTGTCAATGCGCGTAACCTCGACAACAATCAAAGCCCGGCGCAGATCACCGCCACCGAAAAGGCGGCGTTTCTGGCGGCGCCCGCCGTTATTCCCACGGCGGCCGCGTTAACCCTCACGCACATCATGTCGCAGAAGTACATCGCACAAATCGGCTGGGGTTACAACGAAATGTGGATGGATCTGCGTCGGTATCATTACACGGACGTCGATCCCGCGAGTGCACGCCAGGTATACCCGGGCTTCACACCGCCCACCACGCTGTATCCGGACAATGCCGGCAAAATTGTCCAACGCATTCGCGCGCGTTTCAACTCGGAATACGTCTGGAATCGTGCCTCGCTTGACACCTTTGGCGGACTGGCGCTCGATTTCCATACCAAGCCGCTCTGGATCACCACACCGTAACCCGCCATGAAGACCTTCCAATCATTCGCGGTGCTGCTGAGCGCCTTCGCGCTCGCATCGTGTGAGAAAAACGCAGTGCAGGACATCACGGGCTCCCTGCCGGAAGCCCAAATCCGATTCTTCAACTTCAGCGTGAACGCGCCAGGCGTAAACTTTTACGCCAACGAAACCAAACTCACCGCCATTCTGTCTGGCACGGGCGTGGAATCAGCCACCGGCACGGTGTACGGTGGCGTAGGTTCGGCCGGCTTCTACTCGGCACTGACACCGGGCACCTACAGTTTCACGGGCAAGATAGCGGCGGATATCGACAAGGACCTGGCAATTGCCAGCATCAGCACGCCACTCGTTGCCGGGAAGGCGTACTCGCTGTTGCTGAGCGGTTTATACGATGCGACCGGCAAGAAGAGTGATGGGTTTGTGGTCGAGGACAACTTTGCCAACACGTACGACTACTCGGTCGCGTTCGTGCGATTTGTCAACGCCATTTCCAATTCGCAACCGATGACGTTGTTCGCCCTCAACAGCACCACGACCACCGAAGCCCCGATAGGCGCATCGGTGGCGTACAAGGCCGCCGGCGCTTTCGTGGCGGTATCGCCAGGCCTGTATACCCTGAACACGCGAGTCACCGGGTCCGCGGCCAATGTTATCTCGCGAAGTGCCGTCACGTTCGTGGCGGGCAAGGTGTACACAGTTGGTGCGCGTGGGGACATGACGATAACGTCGACCACCGCGGCCACTCGGCCAGTTTTGGATAACACGGCCAACCGCTAAGTACGGCGGTCGCAGAAAGCAAAGCCCCTTGGCAACCGCCGGGGGCTTTGCTTTGCCTGAAATTCCGTTCAGCATGACATGGTCTAAAGCGCCGTTAGGTTGCTTTCACGAATGGCGACGGGCCAGGCCTTCCTTGACAACTGGCGTATGGGGCGCGCCAAGCCGCGTGTGCTTACAGTCAGAAACGGCGTACGACGCACGGGTGAGCGACCCCGCACCCGGGCCGCTGCCCAGCGCCTCGCTCCATCCATTTTTCGCGTTCCAGCGCGAACGAGATGGTTTCTGGTCGGACGTATTCCATCACTGTGGACCGTGCCGGTACTGGCGTCGTTTAGTGTGGGAGGTGCCTTGAGCGCTGCAGCAATGGTGTGGCTCGCTCTCCGCGCTGATTCGAAGGAAACGAATGACGCGTGGCTGTCGTTGGAGAACGAGGCGGCAGTCTTGTGGCGCGAGGAAAATTCCGTATCATACGTCAGGGCGGTCAAACAGAACGCCAACGTTTGCATGTGCACAAAAATCGTTTCACCAGCGCACCCACGAACGCTCCCTTTTTTCAACCGAAGCGTTTCCGCAATTTATAGACGCTTGCGACAATCAGAATGGTCCCCACCCTCATCTACAAGAAAGCGAGCAACTGGGTAGATCGCGGCGAGTCTGCACAACGCCCCCTGCGCCATGTGCTCGCTCATTTTTTCGAACGCCACGGTCCCACTGACGAACCGTGGCTGGACGAGCACGGCACCATCATTTACGGAATGGTGGCCGCAGATGCCACCGAAATTCACATCGCCAGTTATCTGCGCACTGTTGTGCGGAAAGTTGGGACGCCGCAACGGGAACCGCTGGGAGCACGCTCCACCGCCATTGCGCTGTGGCATATCGCAAAAGCCGCGTTGGTGCGTGATTTCGCCGAGCGCGTGCTTCAGGGTGAGGTACCCGTAAACGAACCCACGCGCGAAAACCTTGAGCCGTGGCTCGCACAACGACTCCTCACTCCAAAGGAACTCGATAGGCACAATCGCGAAAAGGGCGTCTGACCCGCGCCGCTACGGCGGCGCCATCAACCAACGGCTCAGCGAGTCGGCCGTTTCATCCTGCACAAAATACCGGCAGTGATGCACGGTGCCATTGGTGCCGTAATCCAGGCGCTCGCGCACGAACGTACCCTCCTGCGGATCGATACGCGTCATGGCGTCGACGTTCACTACCAGGTCATTCGGTTTGCCCTGCAGTGCATCCACCGCCTTGTCGGCCAGCTTCAGCAAGAATCCCGTGGGCAGTTCGGACGTGCGCCCTTCATCCGCGGCTTCGTCAGGGTCGAAGTTGGACGTAATGGCGTAGTACCGAACATCAGAAGGTGACGGCTGCCCCGGCTGCCGTTGATTGATGCGTTTGATGAACGGCCCGGACGGGTTCATGGCGGACAAGCCCGGAATAGCGTCGTCATCAACCGCTGACGTAGCGAGCACTTTAATAAGTGAACCCACACCGCCAATGGCCTCGGACAAAATAGCACCGGCCACGTTAAGCCCCGGCACGAGCCCCAGGGCACGTGCCCCGGCCGCCGCGAGGTTCATATACGTGTCGGCAAAACTGTGCCAGTTTGCTGGATGCGCGAGTTCGGTGCCTCCATTGGTACTGCCCACAAACACCGCGCGGCGAATCTCCACTTTCTTTTTGGCGCTGGGCAATTGCTCTTCAACAAGCGAACGAAACACCAGACCACCGCGCGAATACGCAATCGCATCGACGATAGGCGGTTTGGCCCACTGCTGCGCTTGAAACCATGCACATAAGTCGCTGGCATTCTTGTCGGGCGCCACGCTGAGCGTGCGATGATTCCAACCGATGACCACGTCATAGTTCTTGATGGCCGCGCGCAGAAACTCCGCGCCACTTTCCGACGCGCCAAGTGCGCCAAAGCTACCCAGTGTTGAACTGAACGTCCCATGCACAAACAGCAACACTTTTGCCTGCCCAGTGGCCGGAATCACCAGTGTTCCGTCCATACCCAAACTTGGCCACGCGGTGGCATCCGTACCGTTGATGTGAATCAATCCCTCCTTGATGTTCCGCTCAATCCACTTCGAGGCCCCAGACAGAATGGGCTTGGCTGCAAATCGCAGCACATAGGCAATGGCCTTGCCGGCAACTTTCCCCATAATGCCTCTGCGTCGTCCATCAGCGGTTCGCTGCACCACGCGTGACGGCGCCACCTCCAGTTGAAACCGGGCCACTCGTTTTCCTGCCGCTGCTGACTTGGCCGGGCGTTTCCTGGCGGCGCGTTTGGCACCTTTTCGTGCGCTGGCCACTGTGGCCGGTTGCGGAGCAGTGACGTCGCCCAAATTCCACGTATACACGCCGTCCTGCTCGAGCAGCACCACCACTTCTTCGTCGTCATCGACGTCGACATTCACACCCACCACACTCACCAACGCCGCCGTTGACGACGCAGCGACGCCACCGCGCCGCCGAGCGCGTCGCGATGCGCTGGTTGGTGGCGGAACAACGGTATCGGTGCGAAGCGGGATGGCGTCGACCACCGTCAGGTCCTGCGAGGCCAGTGCCGACTGAATGGCTTGCCACTCGGCATCGACCGTCAAGCTGGCGCGCTGCACTATGCGACCATCCGCGCGACGAAGCCGCCGACGGGACGTCGCGCCGGTGATGATTGGCGGTAAGGCGTCCGCATCGGGAAACACGGTCGTGACCTTCTCGTCGTCAATGGTGACAACTCCACCCAGTTCCACAGTGACTTTGGCGCTTCGGCGTACCACGGTCATGCGTTGCTCCGGTTCAGGTACGGCATTGACGTTTCGTGAGGGGAGGAAATTTCACGGACGCGCGCTGATTGGAATGGGTGTCACGTTGCCAGCGCGCGCTGCCATGATGTCAACCATGGCCTCGAAATCTCCGGAACTGCTGAAATATTCCTGGGCCTCTTCAATAGCGCCCGCAAAACTGGCTCGGCCCGTAATGCCCACACTCTCCAGCGGAACCAGTCGATTCGCTTTGATTTCCCGCCGAATCTCCTCGAGGTTCTTGCGCTCGAAATACCAACGTTCCTCGGCCTGCGTTGTATCCTTGGCCGTTTCAGTTGAACGTTCGTTGGCCGCCATCTCGATGACGCGTTGCAGAAACTGATCGCGTGCGTCGGACGTGCGCCAATACCCCGGAAACGCGTGGCCCGTCAGCAGGAACACGACGGGATAAATCTCCACGGCCTCGAGACACGACGCGGTCAGCAGCGCGAGATCGATGCACGTACCAAATTCGCTCGATACTATTTCCGTCGGTGTGCGAATACGTTGTGAGGCAATCGAATACGTGGCCGGCGGATTGATGTACGAGATGGACATCTTGTAAATGAGCGCATACCAGATAGCCTGCACCTGATTGTCGACATCGGCGGCGGGATTCTCCGCGGTGTCGTCGATACTCTGGTAGCCGTCAAAGCCAGCCGTCGGGTCATCGCGCAAGGCCGTGACATATTGTTCGGCCTGTTTCAGAATCTGGCGCACGGCGGCGTCCCGCGGAAACACAAACGACGGCAGCAGCAATCGGTCCGTGTCGGTATCGGCCCACTGATCAATGGGTGCCAGTGTGACCGGATGCGACTCACTGTACAAATCATGCTGGCCCCAACGCACGCGCACGTACAGACTGGTGCGCAACAACTCGTCCACCGACCGCGCCAAATTCGAGGTCAGTGCTATGCGCACCTTGCCCGCAAGATTGAGCACCGAGTCGACCATGGAGAACGACTGCCGATAGGGATTCGTGCCCTCTCCAACAAACAACTCCACCTCCACTTGCACGCCGTCAATACGCGCTGGCGTCAGTTTTCGAATGGTGAACCGATCAAACAGATCGCGGTTATTGTGCAACAGCGAATAGCTGATTTCGGCTTTTGGCTCGACGGTGAACGAGAAGTAGTCCGGCAGTTCTTCCGGCTTGACGGCTGAACTGGCAAGCACTTTGGCGGTGGCGCGTTTCACGTCTGGGAACCCAGTCGTTCCGGTGGCGACCGTCACGTCGGGTGTCCAGGCTCCGCCACGCCAGAGGGTGATACCGGTGCCGCGCAGCGGGTTGGGTTGCGCGCGCACGGCCGTCCACGCGCATTCAAATGCGCTCTGCGCGTTCTCACCCGAAGCCAACGCCTGATAAAACGAGCCAAGAAACAGCTCGGCTAACGCGTCGTCCAGCGTGTCCTGAAATCCAATGGCGCAATTGGCTCCGGCGCTGATCAATAACGGTGCCACCCGCGCGGCCGAGTTCCAGATATTACAGAAGACCAGTGCCGGTTTGTGTTTCACATCAATGAACAGTTGTGCGAGATCATCAGCCGAAACCGGATCGACATCGTTGCCGGTTTTGCACATGAGATATCCGTCCAGCGTGCGGTTGTCCGACTCTCCCTTCACGAGCGCAAGTCCCTGGTGATTGTCAAAGCCCGCGAAGTGCACCACGGCCGGTTTGTGCTCCATGAGCGCATTGCGCAATTCCGCGCGTGTTGGCGACTTGAGCAGCGTGAAAGTGCTTTCGGGAAAGCTGGCTTCGACGAGGCGCGCTTCTTCGGTGAAGTCCCACGTGTCGGCCAGTGCTTTCGGCACGCCTTCTACAAACAGGACGGATGGATTGGTGCCAGCGGGGTCAGCGACCGCTCCATGCTCGAGCCAGCGGGAGATCACCAGTGAACCCGTGCGCAAGTCTTTGGTGCCAGCCGACAACAAATACTCCCACGGCAGAATACGCGCTTCCCAGCCTTGGTCTTCGATGGCAAACGGAATCACGACCGACACGCGCAAGCTGGTGGCTAACATCTTGCGCTCCGCATCGGTGATGCCGAGGTAGTGCAGGAATTGGCGGGCGCGCCCTGATTGTTGCTCGGAGCTGTCGACGGTGCGATTCCACCGTCGGCGGTTTCGCACAATATGCGACCACTCCATGACCCGACGTTGCAATTCCTTAAGTTGTGCCCCTTCGGGCCAGTGCAGGACAATTTCCCCGGCTGACGTGTGAAGCACCACTTGCCTGTTTGCACTCGCGCTAGTCGCGCGTGTGCGGACCGTGGTTTCGTGGCTGGTCTTGCGTGCACTCTTTTTTCTGGCGGTTTTGCCAGCGGCTTTTTTTGCGGTTTTCTTCGCGCCCTTGTTGGAGCCAGCGGGGCTGCTGGCGTTCCGGGCACGCGAGGGCGTTCGTTTTCTGGCAGCGGCCATGAGACAAATTTGCGATTGGTTGAGAAATGTCAGTGCCCGAATATCGGAGTTCAGAGCCGGTCCCGCCACAGTTCTGGCCACAATTCGCTTCAGTTTTGGCAGATTGCCGCGATTCGGTCGCAGCAATGACCGTCACGCTCCCGGCACGCGCCGTGGTTGAACGTGATTCGTGTTCGTTGGTCGATATCAGTTGAGCTCGCATGCGAAGTTGTTGCGGCTATACTACAACTAGTGTTGTTTAGCGACCAACATCACCAAGTCTGGGGTACGTGAGGTGTCACCGCTACAACGTCTACGGTTCGTGATGGGTGAACTGGTTTAACGGGGTTCGTGACGATTTCAACTGAATTTTCGCGATCGCTGTTTGTTTTTTGTGATAGTGGACGGCCCGCTCCATAGGCGCTGGCCCGTGTAGCGAAAGTGGCACGAACTTTTCATTCGTGGTGATTGCCCCAGTACGTCACCCGCAGCAATCAGAGGATCCCTAATGCGTATCACCCGTTTCATCCCCGCCGCTTTCGCGGTTCTGGCTTTCCTGCCAGAAACCAGCTCGGCACAGCAAGTGCAGTTTCAGGGTGCCAAGTTCACCACAGGCAACACGGTGACCGTCGGCGGACAGGTGTCCGTCGGACCGTATCTGATGAACTACACGTCGTCGCCCAGCAACGTGTTCGACATCTACTGTATCGATTTCGATCACACGATCGGCTCGACCCCGTTCAACGCCCGCGTGCTCTCGTTTGCAGACGCCGTGAACTCGTCCTTGTCGTTTAACGGCATCGACAACTTCACCGCTCTGAAACGCGTGATGGGAACCGTCGGAACTGGCGGCCCGATCACCAACACGTCGGCCGCATACCTGTCCCGACTTGCGTTCACCTCCGCCATGACCCTGCAGTTCGGCGCGTTGCCGACAACCGCATGGGACGAAATTCATGTTGGCCTGTGGTCGGCGTTCAACACGAACACCATCTTCTCGCCGGACAACGTGGGCGGCAGCGTGGCTGGAGCGGTCGCAGCAGGTATCAGCACGGCCTCCAGTACGACGTATGACTACTCCAACTGGCGTGTCATTCTTGACGAAACGGCGTGGGATGCACAGGCGCATGGTTCGTACCAGCAGGGCCTGATCACCGAAGTCACCAGCGTCGTTCCGGAACCCAGTACCTATGCGTTGATGGGTGCCGGTCTCCTCGCGCTCGGTGCGGTCGCACGTCGTCGCAACCGCTCCACAAGACAGGGTATTGCCGGAAGTTCGCAGCTGGTCTGATGTTTCCACCGATCCCCTCGCGACCACGCGGTGGCGAGGGGATTTGTGTATCGGTCAAACGTTCTGCAGTTCCTGCAGGAGGAAACAAAGCGGGCGCGGACACGTTGTCCGGGTCCGCTTTGTGTTCACGTCACCCAGTGGCTACTTCTTCCCAAGGAACTGTTCGCTGGCCGCTTTCAATTGTGCCCGGGCTCCCTCATCGTAGGCCTGGGCATTGGCTCGGCCCACCATCAACCCGCGGTAAAAGGCGCCCTGCGTAATGTTGGGGCCTACAATGAGCTGCATCAGCGCAGTGGCGCCTTCGTCGACGGTTGACTGCGGCTGCATACCGGCCGCTTCGACCAGGTGCGTGTCCATCAACGTCGCGGGGTGCAACGCGACCACGGTTACGCCCTTGCCGTCCAGTTCACGGGCCAGGTCGAACGTGTGCATGACCTGCGCCAATTTACTCTGCGAATAGGCGCGTTGACCAATGTACGTGCGCTCCTGCAGCACGTCGCTGAAGTCAATGGGGGACTGCGTTTGCGACGCCACGTTGATGATGCGCGAGGGCGCACCGGCGATCACGCGCGGTAATAGCAGCTTGGTCAGCAGATACCCCGCCAGATAGTTCACAGCGAACGTCATTTCGTAGCCGTCGGCGCTCACTTGTCGTGGTCCTTCACGCAACCAGACGCCCGCGTTATTCACTAACACGTCGATGCGCGGATAGTGCCGCAGCATGGTATCCGCAAAGGCGCGAACGGTGGCCAGCGACGCAAAGTCTGCCGCATAGAATACGGCACTGCCCTTGCCGGCGCGCTTGATCTCCTCAACGACCGCCAGCCCGCGTTCACGATTCCGACCGTGCACAATCACGTGCGCGCCGGTAGCGGCCGCGCGGCGGGCCACCTCGCGCCCCAATCCGTCGGTCGAGCCGGTGATCAGGATGACACGCGCAGTCGTATCACGACGCGGTGCGTTCGCCCGTGCATCCTGCGCGCTCACGCTGCCGACGACGGTGACCGTAGCGACTATGGCGATCAGTATTGACGGGAAACGCATCGATGTCCCTCAGAACGTGTTGACGTGTGCAACGTGCTCAGTCAGGAATGACGGCCGTCGCTTCAATTTCCACCAACGCCGCCGGTTCCATGAGTGCCACCACCTGCACGGCGCTCATGGCTGGGAAATGTTTCCCCATGACTTCGCGGTATACTGCGCCCAGCGCCACGCCTTCGGTGCGATACCGCTCTGCGCTGGTGACGTACCAGGTCAGTCGCACAAGATGCTCCGGCCTCGCCCCGGCTTCCGCCAGCACCGTCAGCACGTTTTGCAAGGCCTGTCTGGACTGTGCCACAAAGTCGTCCGGTGCAAACTGGTGGTTGGTGTCCCACCCAATTTGTCCGGCCACAAATACCTGCGTCCCCCGCGCGGCCATGCCGTTCGCGTAACCACTGGGACGAGGCCAATGGCCTGGCTGGAGAATGCGATGGGTCATGACATCCGCTGGTGCAAGTTCCGGAAGCTCCTTGAGACGAAACCGCTGGAGCTTGCCGGTATCTGTTTTAGGTAGCGCCTGCAGGAACTCGATGTGCCGAGGATACTTGTAGGGGGCGATGGTGGCCTTCACCTGTTCCTGAATGGCACGAACTAACCCCGCACTCGGCTGCTGCTCGGCCTTGAGAACGATAAAGGCTTTGACGCACTGGCCGCGGTCAACGTCCGGCACACCGATTACCGCGCATTCCGCAACCGACGCGTGTGTCAACACGGCCGCCTCCACCTCCGGCGCGCCTATGTTGTAGCCGGCGGAGATGATCAGGTCGTCCGTGCGGGCTTTGAAGTACACGTATCCATCCGCGTCCATCGTGCACGCGTCGCCCGTGAAGTTCCAGCCATGCTGCACGTAGGTGGTTTGGCGGGTGTCGTTCAAGTACCGGCATCCCGTGGGCCCTCGTACGGCGAGGCGGCCAATTTCGCCTGCGGGTTGCACGTCGAACCGGTCGTTGAGCACCGCCACCTCGTAACCCGGAACGGCCTTTCCAATGGCGCCTGCGCGAACGTCCTTGCCGGCGGCCGCAATAAAGATGTGCATCATCTCGGTAGCCCCAATGCCATCGAGTATTTCAATGTCAGTCGCCTTTCGCCACAGGGCGCGCGTCGCGTCCGGCAGCGCCTCCCCCGCCGACACCGACTGTCTGAGCGACGAGAGGTCCGCCACGCGGGACTCGCGTTCTATCAACAGCGCGGTGGCGCGATAAAACGTCGGCGCGGTGAAGGTTGTAGTTGCCCGCGTTGTTGCGATTGCCTCCAACAGCAGTTCTGGTGTGACGGTTTCGAGCAACACCGTCGAGGCCCGCGCGTGCAGGGGAAACACCAGCAACGCGCCAAGTCCAAAGGTGAAGGCCAATGGCGGGGTGCCAATACAGCGGTCATGGTGTTCCAGTCGCAGCACGTGTGCCGCAAAGGCATCACACATCGCCATGACGTCGCGATGAAAATGCACGCACCCTTTAGGGTTGCCAGTGGTTCCGGACGTGAAGGCCATGAGACACACGTCGTCGGACGACGTGGCAACCGCCGTGAATGGCCGACGATGCTGCTGCAGGAGTGCGTCGAAATCGGCGTGGCCCTCGTTGGCCGACCCCCAGAAACACACCCGCGTCAACGCACCGAACGCGGTGGCGGCCGCGTGCAGTTCGGCCGCCAATCGTGCGTCACACAGCGCAAACTGGCAGCGCGCTTTGTCCAGGACCGTATGCAACTCGCCCGCGCGCAGCATGGGCATGGTGGTGACGGCAACCCCGCCCGCTTTCAGCGTACCCAACCACGCCGCGGCGAGGTTGGGACCATTATACCCGCGCAACAGCACACGATTGCCAGGAACCAGGCCCAGTTCATGATGCAACACATTGGCGAAGGCGTCCGTCAACGTTTGCAGCTCGCGATAGGTCGTCTCGGTCCAGACGCCGGAACCATCGCGCGACACAATGGCCACGTGCGCACCGAATCCGTCACGCACCGCATGGTCCAGTAACTCGACGGCGGCATTCATGTACGTGGGATACGCAAAGCGGTCGCTGCGGTTAAAGTGCGGCCACTGTTCCAGCGGAGGCAGGTTGTCGCGACTGAACGTGTCGATGTGCGCGCTTGGCATCAGCGCGGTAATCGGCTTGCACGGGCTCGACACCAGCACCCCTTACCAGGCCGGGTTCAGTGCGTCAGCGGTCATGACGCCGGCGCGCTGGCACGGTGTGCCGACAGCGTCTCACGTCCGACAATAAGGCGCTGCACTTCCGACGCCCCTTCATAAATGCGTAACGCGCGAATTTCGCGATACAGACGCTCGACAACCGAGCCGGTTTGTACGCCTCGTGCCCCATGCAGTTGTACGGCGCGATCGACCACACGCGATCCGAGTTCTGTGGCAGTCAATTTAGCCATGGCGGCTTCGGCGGTGGTGCGTACGCCGTGCACATCGCGCAGCCAGGCGGCGCGTGCCGTCAGGAGCGCGGCGGCATCAAACTCCGTGGCCATATCGCCAATGGTTGCCTGCGCCAACGGCTGTTGGCCAAGCGTGGTGCCAAACATCGCGCGCGTGTGGGCATAGTGCAGCGCTTCATCCATGGCCCGGCTGGCAAAACCCAGTGCGGCGGCAGCAACAGACACGCGAAAAATGTCCAGAGTGCGCATGGCCAACTTGAAGCCCTGCTGTGCTGCGCCAATACGCTGCGATTCGTGCACGGCACAGTTGCGGAACGTGAGCGTGGCGAGGGGATGCGGCGCGATCACGTCAATGCGGTGCGTAATGTCCAGACCTTGCGCGTCACGAGGCACGAGAAAGGCATCAATGCCGCGGCCCCCTTGCTGCGTCACATCGCTGCGTGCAAACACGCAATAAAAATCCGCAATGCCCCCGTTGGAAATCCATGTTTTCACGCCGTCCAGCACCCAGGTATCGCCCTCGCGCGTGGCACGGGTGGACATGGCCCCCACATCACTTCCGGCGTCCGGCTCGGACAACGCGAACGCCGCAATCACGTCGCCCCGCGCTACGCGTGGCAGCCACTGTTCGCACAGCGCGTCACTGCCATCCAGCGACAGCGCGCCCGAACCAAGACCCTGCAGGGCAAACGCAAAGTCCGCCAGCCCATCATGGTAGGCCAGCGTCTCTCGCACCACACATAACGAACGCGAATCGATCGTTGCAAAGGCGCCGCCCCACCGCGCTGGAACGGCATAACGCAACCAGCCTCCCTCTCCCAGTCGCTTGACCCAGGTACGGGTTGCTGCATCGACGTCCTGATGCGAAACCGCCGGTTGCGCCTTGCACCACACGTCGAGCTCCCGAGCCAGCGCGCGATGAGATTCATCGAAGAAGGGCAACGCAAGGCGTTGTTGCAAACGGTTGTTCATTCAATCGCCCTGAAATTCGGGCGTCTGTTTTTCGCGGAACGCGTTGTACGCTCGACGAAAATCCTCCGTTTGCATGCAGAGCGCTTGCGCCTGTGCTTCCATTTCCAGCGCCTGCTCGATGGAAACGCTCCACTCCTGTCCCAGCATGGTTTTGGTCATGCCGTGCGCGAAGCCCGGGCCCTGCGCCAGATGATTGGCCCACGCGAGCGCTTCATCGAACAGCACGGATGGTGCGACCACCTTGTTCCAGAATCCCCACTGCTCCCCTTCGGACGCGCTCATGGACCGGCCAAAGAACAGCAACTCGGCAGCCCGACCCTGCCCAATAATGCGAGGCAGCATCGCGCAGGCGCCCATGTCACACCCCGCCAACCCTACCCGCGAAAACAGAAACGATGTGTTCGTATGCGGAGTTGCCATTCGCAAATCGGACGCCATGGCCAGAATGGCGCCCGCACCGGCCACGACACCGTCTGCCGCGGCGATGACAATTTGTGGACACGCCCGCATGGCTTTGACCAGGTCGCCTGTCAGACGCGTAAAGGCCAGCAAATCGGGCGTGTTCATTTCCGTGAGGGGGCCGATGATTTCAAACACGTCACCGCCCGAGCAGAAATTCCCTCCCTCCCCACTGAGTATCACCGCGCGAATGTTGCGGTCGAACGCAAGCCGACGAAAACAATCGCGCAGCTCGACGTATGCATTGAACGTGAGCGGATTTTTCCGTTCGGGGCGATTGAGTTTGATAATCGCAACACGGCCCGCCGGTTCGATACACCATGCGAAGTGGCGGGGGGTGTAACCGGACATGTCTTCGCGAAGCGCCTGCAGGGAGTCGGTCACGCCAGTTCTCCACCGTCAATGATCACGGTTTGTCCGGTGGTGGAGGCCGCCCCATCGTCGCACAACCATCGCACCGCGCTGGCCACTTCGGCCGGCGTGACCATGCGTTGCAACGGGTTGTTCGCCAGAATGGCCGCACGTGCATCGGCCGCCGATCGGCCGGTCCGTTCCCGAATGCGTTCAATGCCGCTGGACACCATATCGGTGTCCGTGTATCCGGGGCACACCGCGTTTACGGTGATCCCACGCGCAATCACTTCTTTTGCCAACGACCGCGTGAGTCCAACCATCGCGTGTTTCGCCGCGCAGTATGCCGTGATATACGGCGCGCCGGACACCCCTGCGATGCTGGCGATGTTGATGATACGACCAAACTGCCCGGCGATCATGCCGGGCAGCGCAGCGCGTGTGCAGTAGAGGGGGCCGTACAAATGCACTGCCAGCATGCGCGCGAACACCGCGTCATCCGTTCGGGAAAACGGCGCGCTTTCCGAGTGTCCCGCGTTGTTGACCAACACGTGCACGGGCCCGAACGTGCCCACCGCCGATGCAAACGCCTGCGCGATCATTTCCTCATTGGTCACGTCGGCTGCGACAACCTGCGTGTCGCCGTGTAACGTGGCCCGCATTGCCTCGCCAGCCGCTACGTCGCGCACCAGCAGCGTGACACGCGCCCCGTCGCGCGCAAGCACCTCCGCAATCGCTGCGCCAATGCCGCGATTGGCACCGGTGACCACTGCATGGCGCCCGGCCAGTGACGTCACGTGAGCTCTCCCGGCTTGGTCGGCGTGAGTGTTGCGCTTGCCTCCGCACGCTCGCGCGCAAGCAGTCGCTCGAGTTGCGACTTGCCGGAAAGATATTGGGAGGGCCAGTGAGCGCCATGGTAACCAAGGCGCGCCGCCTCACTCAGCGTCCATGCGGGATTGACCAGATGCGGGCGGGCAACCGCGACCAGATCGGCGCGACCGGCCGCGAGAATGCCATTCAACTGGTCGGCGTCGGTAATGGAGCCGACGGCGATGGTTGGAATGCCCACTTCCTGACGGATGCGGTCCGCAAATGGCGTTTGCCACATCCGTCCAAACACCGGCTGCTCCTGTTTCACAACCTGGCCGGCCGACACATCAATCATGTCCGCGCCGGCCTCGCGAAATGCCCGGGCCATTTCCACCGCGTCATCGGCCGTATTGCCATGCGGATACCAGTCGTGCGCGGAAATGCGAACGGAGATGGGTTTGTTGGACGGCCATACCTCGCGAATTGCCTGAAACACTTCGATGGGGTACCGCAATCGAGCCGTTACCGATCCGCCGTAGTCATCGGTGCGCCGATTGGTGAGCGGCGAGAGATACGCAGACAGCAGGTACCCATGCGCGCAGTGCAGTTCCAGCCAGTCGAATTCCGCGCGTTCGGCCAACCGGGTGGATTGCACAAACTCGGCACGCACGCGATCCATGTCCGCCCGCGTCATCTCGCGTGCCGTTTGCGATATTCCCGCGAGATACTGTGTTGCTGAAGGCGCAACCAGCGGCCACGCACCGCTCTCGAGGGGCATATCAACGGCCTCCCACATTTTTTGTGTCGCGCCCTTCGCACCGGCGTGTCCCAACTGCAATCCGATTTTTGCAGGCGTAAACTCGTGCACAAACCGAACAATGCGCGTCCATCCCGCCAGCTGTGCTTCGTTCCAGAGCCCCGGACACCACGGAGTAATGCGGGCGTCCGGTGCCACACACGTCATCTCGGTCATTACCAGTCCCGCCCCACCCGTTGCCCGGGCACCCAGGTGCACCAGGTGCCAATCGGAGGGCATCCCGTCTTCGTAGGCCGAGTATTGCGCCATCGGTGATACCACGACGCGATTGGGCAGTGTTACAGAACGCAGGGTGTACGGGGTGAACATCGGTGGAACACGCGTCGCCGTGATGGCCGGCGAATTGATGGTCCCGGCATTGTTCACCACCTCGTGGTCCGGGACCGCGCTGGCCGCCAATACATTCGACACGGCCGCCTGCCCCGCGGGTGCCGACGGCCGTGCCGCAAACCACGATTCAAACGCAGCGATATAGGCCGGGTCGCGCAACCGCAGATTTTCGTGTGAAATTCGCTGCGAGCGCGTGAGCATGGAATACGCCAGCTGTTCGGGTTCCAACGTGGCGTACCGGTCGACGTGTTCAAACCATTCGGTGGAGTTGCGTGCGGCGTTTTGCAGTTTCAGCACTTCGACCGCACGCACTGCCTGGTACTGCCCAAGTGCGTGTGCCAGCGACGCGTTGTCGCGCACGTTGTGCATCGTGGCCAGCGTGCGATCCAGTTCCATCGCGTCTTCGAGCGCCAGTTTGGTACCGGAACCAATGGAAAAGTGCGCCGTATGGGCCGCGTCGCCCAACAGCACCACCGGCACGCGCCGCCCGGCACAGTCCAGCCAGTGCACCCAACTGGCGCAGGTAATACGCGGAAAACGTATCCACTGGGCCGACCCGCGTTTGTGCGCCGCGTTGGTGAGAAGTGGTTGACCCTGCAACTGCTTTTCGAACACTCGTTCGCACCACGCAATACATGCGGCCGACTCCATGTGATCGAGACCGTGGCCAAGCCAGGTGCGCTCTGGCATCTCGACAATGAACGTGCTCATGGCCTTCTCGAATTGGTACGCATGCGCCTGCACCCACCCGTATTCCGTTTCCTCGAACGCAAACGTAAAGGCGTCGAATTGGCGCGGGGTACCGAGCCAGACGAAGCGATTGGTGCGCAGGTCGATGTCGGGCTGGAACGAAGCAGCCCACTGTTCGCGCACTCGCGAATTGAGGCCATCGGACGCAATCACAATGTCTGCACCAAACGACTCGGCGAGGTGCTGCACGTTGTCGGTGTCCTGCTCGAAGTGCAGGTCAACGCCCACGTCCCTGCAGCGCTGTTGCAGCAAGGCTAACATGGTGCGGCGACCGATGCCGCTGAATCCGTGGCCGGAACTGCGCATAACACGACCACGGAAATGCACATCAATGTTGTCCCAGTGGTGCAGCGCGGCGGCAAGTGTTTCGCCTGACTCCGCGTCGGCTATCCGCAACCCGTCCACCGTCTGATCGCTGAGCACGACGCCCCAGCCAAAGGTGTCGTCCGCGCGATTGCGCTCGACCACCAGCACGTGGGCCGATGGGTGGCGTCGTTTTGTCAGCAGGGCGGTATAGAGGCCACCCGGCCCTCCACCCACGACCAGCATCTTCATTGCACGCTCCGCGGGTTGTCCAAGTCACCCTGTTCGCCTCATGATACCGGCGGGACAGCCCTCCTTCAAGGAATGGCCTTCCCGGTGCGAACCATCCAGGTGTTCCCGCGTCGCGCCATTTGTCACGGCGCTTTTCGCGGGTGTCGCTGCGGTGTCGACCCCAGTGGCCACTGGCGTGCAGGGCCAACGTTTCGGTCTCGCAAGTGTTAAAGTTCTGACATCCAGCCCGCCCCTCCTTTTCCGAGGCAATCCCCAATGCTCCAATTCAAGTCCCGCCGGGCTTTCAGCCTCGTCGCGATCACGCTACTGACCACCGCCGCGAGCCCCGCAGTGCGCCGCAGCGCGGGCATCACGTTCGACATGGAATCGATCACCTCGTCGCAGATGATGATGCCCGGAGGTGGCGCTTCGGTAAAACTCGTCGCGAAAGGGATGGTGAACGCGAAAGGCGTGATGCGCATGGACGTCGTGACCATGGACGCACCGCCGGGAGCGCCTGCGCCGTATGGAGTCGGCGATTATTTCCTCACGGACGAGGGTCGCACGCTGTTGGTGCGCCCCGCATCGAAGACCTATCTGGATATGGCGGACATAGCGGGAACTGCCATGGCGTCCCTGCCGCCGGCCCTCATGGCGCAGATGACCATTGGCGATATCACGGGGAAAACAGAAAAACTGGACGACGGAACGCCCATTGAAGGGCGCGCGACCGAACACTACCGCACCACAATTGGTTACTCGATGAACCTCATGGGTCAGGCGTTACCCACGACCATCGTCGCCGATTACTGGGCCGCCAGGTTACCGGTCAAGTTCAGCAATCCGCTCGTGGGCGGCAGCAAGTCGCCGGTGACCACTGGCCCGATGGTGGAATTAGTACAAAAGCAGATTGATTTGGCGCCCAAAATTACTGATGGCATCGTGGTCAAAAGCGTCATGTCCACGACGGTCAGTGCCATGGGTCAAAGCATCGTGACCACGGTGACCTCCGAGATGAAAAACATCAAGGAAAGCGACGTGGACGACGCCCGGTTTGTGCTGCCCGAAGGCTACACCAAAGCCATGAATTAAGCGGCTTCGGAACCAATTCCCTCTTCGGCGGCCATCGCCTTTCCGGTTTCGGGCATGGTCACGTACACCACCAGCGACATCGCAATCAACGCCGTGACGTACCAGTAGAACCACGCTTCGTGACCCATCTGCTTGAACTTGAGCGCAATGGGCTCGGCGGTTCCGCCAAACACGGACACGGCAATCGCGTACGGAAGCCCGACGCCCAGTGCGCGTATCTCGGCCGGAAACAGTTCGGCTTTCACCACGGCGTTAATGGCGGTGTACCCACTGACAATCAACAGCGCGACGGACAGCAATAACCACGCGCTGTTGACACTGGTGGCGGTGCTGAGCGCATTTAACAGCGGCACGGTGGCCAGGGTGCCCAGTACGCCGAAGGTGGTGAGCACCGGACGACGGCCGACCTTGTCAGAAATGGCGCCAACCACCGGCTGCAGCAACATGAACACGAATAACGAGGCGGCCGAGGCCAACGTCGCATCGTTTTTGCTGAAATGGGCCGTATTGACCAGGAATTTCTGCGCGTACGTTGTGAAGGTGTAAAACGCGACCGTGCCGCCAGCCGTGAGGCCGAACACGGTGAGGACCGAGCGCGGATGCTCGAGCAACGCACGTACCGTCGAACCACGGGCGTTCGGTGATACGTTCTTGAACGCCGTGGTTTCCTCCAGTCCGCGCCGCAGCCAGACCGCGACCACCGCGCACAGCGCCCCAATGGCAAACGGAATGCGCCATCCCCACGCTTCCAGTGCCGATTCGGACATTACGCGTTGCAGCAGCAGCAATACCCCAAGCGCAATGAGTTGCCCCATGATGAGCGTGACGTACTGAAAGCTCGACCAGAAGCCGCGGTGTTTCTGCCCGGCCATTTCGCTGAGGTACGTTGCGCTGGCCCCGTATTCGCCGCCCACACTGAGCCCCTGCAGCAGCCGTGCCAACACCAGCAGAATTGGCGCCGCGACGCCGATGGTGCTGTACCCCGGCACAATCGCAATGAGCAGTGATCCACCACTCATGAGCAGCACCGACGCGGTAAGCGCCGCCTTCCGGCCATACCGGTCGCCGTACAGCCCCAACATCCACCCGCCAATGGGTCGCATAAAAAACCCGACCGCAAAAATCACGGCCGTGCTTAACAGCGATGCGGTGGGACTGGACGACGGGAAAAAACTCTTGGCGAAATAGAGCGAGAAGGCGCTGTAGGTATACCAGTCGTACCACTCGACAAGATTGCCAACCGACCCGCCGAAAATTGAGCGCAGGCGGTACAGGGATGAGGGCGTATGGGTAGTCACGACGGGTACGCTAGTGCCGGGAACGGGCGTTGTCGATTGCCGCTACAACCGCCGTAGCCAAATAATGTCCAGTGCATGATCGGCGCCCTTCCGGAAAATGAGGTCGGCGCGTTGGCGCGTGTTCAGAATGTTCTGCACCAGATTGGGTTCATTGATGGTCTTCCACAGCCGGCGCGCCGTTTCACGCGCTCCGGCATCATTCAGTCCGGCGTAGCGGTGAAAGTAGGAGGCGGGATTGGCGAACGCGGTGTGACGGAGTGTGAGGAACCGGTCTTCATACCATTGCTGGATGACCTCGGTGTCCGCGTCGACATAAATGGAAAAATCCAGGAAGTCGGAAACGGCACTGCCAAGTTCCGAGCCAGCGGTGGGCATTTGCAGAATGTTCAATCCCTCAATGACGATAACGTCGGGTCGTTCAAGTTCGACGAACGCGTTGGGCACAATGTCGTACGCCAGGTGGGAATACACCGGTGCGCGCAGGCCGGCATTCCCCGCTTTCACGTCGCTCAGGAATGAGAGGAGCGCGCGCACATCGTATGTTTCCGGAAATCCTTTTTTGTCCATCAATCCGCGCGCCTTCAGTCGCTCGTTCGGATAGAGAAATCCGTCGGTCGGTACCAGTTCGACGCTGAGTGCGGGAGCTTGCCGGGACAGCAATGCGACAAGCAGACGTGCGGTGGTACTTTTCCCGACGGCGACGCTGCCGGCCAATCCAATGACAAAGGGTGCCACTTTCAATTCGCTGCCCAGCAACGCTGACCGTTCGCGCGCCAGCCGCTGCGAGTTCTGAATGTTCAGCTGAATGAGTTGCGTGAGCGGGCCGTAGACACTGGCGACTTCGGTTGGCGATACCCGATCGTTCAGACTCTGCAGACGGCGCAGTTCGTCTCGCGTGAGTGGCAGCTCGCTGGAATCGTGCAACAGGCGCAAGTGCGCGGGCGTAATCGCGTCGTACAGCGGTTGCGCGGGTTCAGCGGAAAGTGGCGCCACGGACTGGATGTTGGGGGAGGAAAAGGCTCCCGGGGACGATAGTCAGTGGGGAACCCTTGTGGCACCCTCCTATTCGATGCGTCCTCCACTCGGCAAGTATGTGCGGCGCGGCGGCGATGGCGGCGACGTTCACGCGCCCGTGAACACGCACGCGGGCATGGGCGCGCAAGCGTACGCGCTGGCGCACGCGGGGTTTATCCCGGCAATACCTCGCCCCAGTTCAGCACACACGGATCCCGGCCCGGGAATGCCAGCCGGAGTAGCGAATACCCAATGCCGGAGATGCCGTGAAAAAACGACAGGCTGAATGCGTCGCCTGGCACGCCTGCGTATAGCGCGAACGTGCGCGCCGCACGCGCGCGCGCGACAATACCCGAGGCCGCACGTTGTGCGTCGGCAATGAGTGCGGGTCGCCCCAGACGCAGTCCGGCTTCCAGCAGGAGATCGACGCGCCCCATGTTGCCACAGCACAAGTGGTCGGCGTCGTTCATGGATACCTGGCGCGTTGTCTCCAGCGCCACGTCGATCTCGGCGCGCACTTCCGGAGTGTCCAGCACGTCAAGCGTTGCAAGGCGTGCAAACCCGATGCCAGTGGCGCCGTGACACCAGGTGGATTGATAGGTCGGTTGCTGCGACTCGCCGGTCACTCCGCGAAAATCAGGCCAGTTGTTGCGTTCCGCGTTGAACATCGCACGTTCATACGCGATGGCTTCAATGGCCGCCTCTCGGTATTCCGGCTTGCCGGTCACGTGTGAAAGTCGCAGGAGGGCCATCGCAAAACCCGCGGCGCCGTGCGACAGACCAGTGTGCGGACGTGGCCATCCCAGCGTCTGCCAGGCGCGGTTCCCGCTGGCCGTGCTGACACGCTGACGCAACACGTGGTCGCCGCAACACTCCGCGCGGGAAAGCAGCGTGGCGTCGCCCGTCGCACGATGCAGCGCAAGCAGACCAACCAGCGCGCTGGCTGCTCCGTCAGTCACGTCCAACGCCACATCGTCCCGAATACGTGCGGGTGTCAATTCACTGGCCAGCCTGCAGGCAGTATCCAGATGGCGGTCATCGCCCAACAACGAGGCAAGGCGCGCAAGCGCGAACAAGTGGCCGCCAATTCCCGATGCCGCGCCAATGCGCGGCTCCTGAAAGGCCGGTCCGTAACAACTCTCCAGAATACGCTGCACATGGTCGGCATGGGCGGGGTCGAGCGCCGCCAAAAACAGCGCGATTCCCACGCGACCGTGGTAGAGATTGTCACCCAGCACGTGCACACGCATGAGTTCAGCGTTACTCACGCGGTGCAACGAAATCCAGCGGGTGGCCTTGTTGCCAAGTGCGCGAGCCACAAGGTCGCGGCCAATTTCCGCAGCGGCTTCTGCCAGGTCCACGCTGGCGTGTTGTGATAGCTCCGCCTGTGGCGGGACCGCTGGCGCTGAAGCGGCGTGCGCGGCCGCTTCAAGACAGCGCACCTGCAACGCCAGATTACTGGTACTCAGGCAACGGATGCGTTCGCGCGCGCTTTGTAGTCCGGTGTGCGTAAAGGTGTCGGCTGCAATACCCTGTCCGCCTACAGACAGCGAGCGGCTGTTGCTCTGCACGTGAAAACAGGGAACGTCCATGATTTCGAGCGCACGTAACTCCTCGTGAAAAATGCTCCACGGCACGCCTTCGCCGCCGTGTTCACGCGAAAGGCACGGGCGCGCCAAAATTTCCAGTTCCATGCTGCGATCGATCCCGCAGCGAAGGTATTTGGGATACGCCAAGCGTTTCAACAGAAAGTCGTACACGGCCGTTGCACGATGCCCGTAGCGCGCCGGCACCGCTTCAAAATACGAAAGCGGGCCATCGGGCGACAGCAACACCTCGCGATGCGACGCAAGGAACCCATACGTCGCTGCAAATCCTTTCTTCACCGCCTGCAGGTGTGGCACCAGGGTCGAACGTACGCCTGCGACGCTGGGCAACGGCGCTTTTGACACGCCATTCACGCCCGGATACCACACGGGAAACACGCTGGTGCGCAGTACCGAGTCCTCGATGGGCTCGTCGGGCGATGCATCCGCCCAGACGCGACGGTGCGGATACGGAAACGTTTCGGTGTCCACCGCCACGGGCCATTCACCGGCCGCAATGACATTCTCGACGTGCAGATCGGTTCCGCCAAACACGAATGCAATGGCCTGAATCGCACCCAGACGCTGGAAATAGCGTTGCACGCCCTGGTCATCTGTGCAGCTTTCCGTACCAATGAATTCCGACCATCCATACCCGTCGCCCTCCAACACGTGCGGCGCCCGAAACGCGATGGGCGCACCGTTCGCGTTGAGCCAGTTGATGAGCCGGGCATACGCACGCTCGGACGCGATGGGTTTGGGTTTGTACACCACTTGCGATCCGTTGCTGAACAACACCCTCGCGACGCTTTGTCCGCCGTTGTGCGCGTCGGAGAGTCCGAGGTGGATACCCACCACTGTTCCAGCAGCCAGTCCCCGCTCACCAGGTAACGCGGCCGCGTCGCGGTCTATTCTGGCGAGCATCTGCTGAACGTTTTCAATCCACTGAATGGTGACCACCGTCAGCAGTCGCGCCATCACACTGTACTCCGCCAGCAGGGCAATCAGATTGCCCGACAACAGGTCCGCCACAAACGAGCGGGCTTGCGTGTTCGAAATTTCCCTAATGGCCAACGCATTCGCCCGCGCCGCATGACGCTGCGCTTCGAGCCTCGCTACGCGGCCCGCGATTTCATCAAGGCGTTGCTGCAGGTCGTGTTGTAGCGCCTCACTATACTGCGTTCCCAGTGCCCCGGCCGCATACTGTTCAAATGGCGCCGTGATGCCATGTGACAGGGCCACTGGTGGTCTTGGCCCGTCGGCCTCGTCCACGGGTTGCTGGTACGTGACCAGGAGATCGCGCAAGCTGATCGCCCACATGGGAAGTTCCACCGCAAACGCGTGGTCGGTCAGCGAAAAGAACGCGTCGGTTTCATGTACGGCAATTGATTGCAATCGCGCACGGACGGCATCGTCGCCGCCAAGCAAACGGCTCCACCGCTTCCACCGGGCACGCGAAAACTCATCGGCATGCCCGGTTGCCGGCTGACGAAGTCGCTCGACCAGCGTTGCCGCGCGTGCCACAATAGTGCGCAGCACGGCATCGCCCGGAACCAATGGCGAGCGCGTGCTCTCAGACCGAGCTGATTGCAGTGGGACGTCGTGCGTCAGGAGCAGGAACTACCACCACTACCACCACCACCACCACCACCACCACCGCCACTTTCTCCTCCACCACTCGAGCTTCCACCGCCACTCGAGCTTCCACCGCTGCAACTTCCACCGCTGCTGCCACTGCCACCGCTCGAACCGCCGCCGCTGGGTGCCGATCCTCCACCTTCGCTGGACCCACCGCCGCCACTATCTCCGGCCCACGTTGGAACCGCGAAACCGCTTGCATTCGTCGTGGCGTATGTCGGAACGGCAAATCCCTTACCGTCCTTGACTTGCTTCTTTGAGGCCGCATACGTGGGTACCGCAAAACCACCGGCGACTTGTTCAAGCAGCTCATCGGACAGTGTTTCACTCTCGTGCGACCATTCCTCGGTCATTTGCCGCACCGCGCCCAAATATTCATCGGCCGTGAATACGAATCCGTCGCGCGATGCCAGCTCAACGATGGCGGCTAAGTCGACACGTGATTCGTTGCTCAGACGCGACTGCAGCAAATCACTCCCTTGGGCGCTTTTGAGAAACGCGACGGCGGCTTCAGTAGACATGGGCGTATCCGGTGCTGGTCTGGGTGAGGTTTGGTTGGACACTGTACATACTGATGGCGCGAAGTACGAACGAGTCCGGTCATGGGCCTCTAGAACAAACAGTGCCCAGCCGATTTTCGCAAATCGGTCGACTCCTTTGCAACCTCTACAGGCAGCGGCCTCGACGATACGGCATGGCCCAGAACGGGCTCGGCCAAGTGAAGCGGCGGAGAGGCAACGCCTCGCATCCGACCGGTCTACGTGACACCACGCGCGATATTGGACAGTATATGGCCCTCCACCTTCATCGGCTTTCTGGACAAACCTCCGTGCCCACTTCCCCACGCTCAAGAAAACTCTGGCGTCAGTCGCGGCTTCCGGCACTGCTTGCGGCACTGTTCGCTGTAAGTGCCTCGCAAGCCTGGGCGCAAAAGGGAGACACGCTGGTCAAGCGTTCGTTGGGGCCCGGCGTGGAGTACCTGCAGTTCACCGACAAAACCGGGCCCTGGCGATTAAACCTGGTGCGCATCAACCTGCGTGTCGCTGCGGTCGAGTTTCAACACGTTCGGGCCAGCGACTCACTGCGAGGCCGAGAAAAACCAACGGACATGGTGAAGCGGGTGTCCCGCGGCGGGGCCACGGTGATCGCCGCGCTGAATGCTGACTTTTTCGATTTGCGCTCGGGAGAAAGTGAAAACAACCAGGTGATTGGTGGCGAGTGGTGGAAGGGGCTCAAAGTCACGGAGTCGCCGTTTGACACCTACGACAACGTGCACATTCAGTTTGGCATCGATCGCGATCGTCATCCCATCATGGACCGATTTCTGCTGGATGGAAAATTCTGGGCGCGTGGGGTGATGACCCCGATCGTCACCGTGAACGCGGTCACGTCGGGCAACATCGAAGGCACGACACTCTTCACGAATCGTTATGGTGCGAACACGCCGGTCGACACGCTCCACAAACCGTCAGAAGTCGTGTTGATGGCCGCTGGCGTTCGGGCGGACACCCAACTTTATGTGCGGCGAGGCCCGATAAGCGCGGCGTCGGGCACGGCCATCCCACCGCAGGGCGCCGTGTTGGCAGCGTACGGTCCTCGCGCGACCGCGTTGCAAGCCACGAATGAGGGCGACACCATCAAGGTGCTGCTGGGCACGCTGCCGCGTCTCAAACACGGAGCGACGCCGTCCATGCTTATTGGTGGCTGGCCGCGCATTCTGCAGGACGGTGTGAACGTGGCGTCCGAAGCGGCCACCATTGAGGGCACTATTTCGCGCAACGCCGAAGCGCGGCACCCACGGTCGGCCGTCGGCTTTTCCCGAGACAGCGCACGTGTATATCTGTTGACGGTTGACGGTCGTGCAACAAGCAGCGTCGGTATCACCTTGGTCGAACTGGCCGCACTCATGCGCAAACTGGGCGTGTGGCAGGCCATGAATTTTGATGGCGGCGGTTCGACTACGATGGTGATTGACGGACGCGTCGCAAATGTGCCGTCCGATCCCGCAGGAGAACGCGCGGTGGGAAACGCGCTGCTGCTGGTAAAGCGGAAGTAGCGATGGCGGGCCGGACCACTCGGCGCACGCGATGGATGCGTGCGCCCGTCAACCGCATCAGTGCCGCAGGCACGTTACACTGTTGGCGGCGGTGTAGGAGGCGTGGACGCCACCACGCGGTTCCCAACATCCCGCTCCACGCCAATGGTGTAGTCCTTGGCCAGTGCAACCACTGCACCGACGGCAGCCCAGAACGGAAGCAGTGCCGCGCCCGCCAGCCCTGCATTCACTGGCATGTCCAGCAGTACGCGTCCCTCTGGATTGCGGAGTACGACGCGCCGCACATTGCCTTCACGAATGAGTTCCTTGAGTTTCTCCTTGAGCTTGGAGCCACTCACCTTGATTTCTTCCATCGCCATGTGAGACCTGTCTGCTGAAGGAGATGCCGTGCCGCGAATGCCCGCCGACTCCAGAATTGTACGAGCCGAGGGCTCACGAACGCAACACAATCGTAATTTGGGCTCGCACAATCATCCGGCCATTTACCGACGCGCGCACCGCCGTTTTGCAGATGCCGCGTTTGAACTGCAACAGCGTGCAGTCCAGCATCAATTCGTCGCCCGCGCGTGCAATGCCGCGAAATTTTACGCGTTGCATGCCGACAAAGTAACCCACCGCGCCTTGTGCACTGTCGGAGAGCCCTATCAGAATGGCGCCCGACAATTGTGCGAGGGCTTCCAGCACCAGCGTGTTGGGCATTTCGTACGACTCCGTCCGACCGGAAAACCATTCGTCCGCCGTCACCTGGCGCACGCCCACCGCGCGCTTGCCGGGTTCAATCGCGAGAATGCGATCGACCAGCAGGAACGGATAGCGGTGCGGCAGGAGCTCTTCGACGGAGGGGAGCGGTGCGACGGTGGTCATGGGGGGCGTATTTCGTGAGTACCGAAAGGTACACGAGAAACTCGGGAGGCTCGCGAGCATGGTCTTACAGGTGAAGGTCGCACTACCGTCCAATGTGAGCGGCGACGGCCGCCGGCAGTTCCGGAATCCCGCGAGTAACGGCAAATTCCGGCATGCCTTCCGGAGCCATCATGCGCAAAGCTGCACTCGCCGTCGCCCTGACCGGCGCGGTCCTCTTCAACTCCCCACTGGCTACCCAGCAGCCTCCAGCGGGCGCGCCCCCCGCCGCGGGTCGTGGTGCAGGCCGAGGCTCTCCAATTCCGCCGGGCGAACAGTGTCCGCCAGGCACCACGGAAATTCGACCGAATATGTGCCTCGGGCCCCAAATACCCGTGCCCAGCATTCTGGACTATCGGCCGCGTTCGACGCTGGTGGCGCCGACACACATGGTCAGGGCGGCCAGATTTCCGGTCATTGATTTTCACGGTCATCCACCTGGACTGGGATTTACCGCGGGCGTGGACACCATTGGCTACAAGATGGACAGTCTGAACGTGCGCATGATGATTGCGGCTGACAACATGTCCGGCGAGCGACTCAAGGTGGCGTTGGCGGCCGTGCGCGGTTCCGAGAAGATGAAAGATCGCGTGCGGATTCTGACCGGTATCAGTTTTCAGAATGTTGGGCCGGGGTGGGCCGAAAAAGCGATTGCCCAACTGGAAGCCGATGTAAAGGAAGGCGCCGTTGGTGTCGGTGAGATTGGCAAGCAGAACGGCTTGTCCGTAAAAAAGGCGGACGGAACGCGCCTCAAGATTGACGATCCCGAACTTGATCCCGTGTGGGCCGCGTGCGCGCGCCTGAACTTGCCCGTGTTCATTCACACGGGTGACCCGCCGGAGTTTTTTGCGCCTCTCGATTACAACAACGAGCGTTGGCTGGAAATGGCGTTGTTCCCCGAGCGTCGGTATCCGTCCGACCGTTTTCCGTCGTGGGAAACGCTGGCCGCAGAACGCAACAATCTGTTCAAGCGCAATCCCAAAACGACGTTCATCACTGCCCACATGGGCTGGCACGCCAACGACCTGGGCAAGCTGGGCAAAATGATGGACGAGATGCCCAATCTGTACACGGAGGTTGGCGCGGTGTTGTACGACATTGGCCGCCAACCACGCGCGGCGCACGACTTCTTTGTGAAGTACCAGAACCGCATTCTGTTCGGCAAGGACTCGTTCCAGCCGGAGGAATATCCGTACTACTGGCGCGTGTTCGAAACGCGCGATGACTACTTCGACTACTATCGCGGCTACCACGCGTTCTGGAAATTGTACGGGGTTGACCTGCCGGACGTCGTGCTCAAAAAAGTGTACTACCAGAACGCGCTCCGCATTACGCCGCGCTTGCCGCAAACGGGCTGGCCGAAATAATGTCGCTCACGCGCCGGACATTCGTTTTGACCAGTGCGGCGGGGATTATTTCCGTGACGGCACCGTGGCGAATGTGGCGCCTGGTGCGGTTGAGCGACCACCCCGCGCCGCGCCGCGGCATTACCGGTGCGAAAGTAATGACCGCAGCACAACTGGCGAAACATCCGAAGCTGGTGTCGCTGTTTGATTCCGTGCGTAAACTTCCGCACATCATGGACGGCATTCGGTGCAACTGCGGTTGCGGAAACCCACCGTCCATGTACTCGCTGTTGTCGTGCTACGAGGTGGCGTCTCCCATGGCGTTGGACTGCGCGGTTTGCCAGGGACAAGCGCGACTGGCGGCGCGCCTCCATGCGGAAGGCAGCTCGCTCGATCAGATTCGAAAGGCGGTTGACGCAAAATTTGGATAACGGTCCTGCACGATTACTCATCACCCAACGAGGCGCACCGTGATGCAGCACAAGGTGTTTTGCGCGATGTTGTTGTCCGCGGTGCTCGCCCCCGTACCAGGCGCCGCGCAAATTCGCGCCAGCGAACTTGGCGGTGTGTCGCAAACCATTGATGGCACACGCATTTCCATCCAGTACTCTCGGCCACAGTCGCGCGGGCGCGATACGCTGTTCGGTCGCGGTGACAGGAAATGGGGGCACACCTGGACGCCGGGCGCCAATTGGGCCACCACGTTCGAGACCAGCAAGGCCGTTACCCTGAACCAACGGGCGGTGCCGAAAGGCAAGTACTCCGTCTGGATGCAACTGAATTCCGCGACCAGCTGGACCATGATTCTCGACCCGGAGCCTCGGGTGTACCACATGGATCCGCCGGACTCCAACGCCAAACAGATTCGATTTCCCGTAACCGTACAAGCGGGTGCCTTCACCGACGTCTTGACCTGGTCGATGCCGACGTTACGCATTGACGGCGGCACGCTGCAGTTTGCGTGGGAGCGCGCGCGCGTTGACGTGCAGCTGGAGGTCGAGCCGTCCCTGACCATGACATTTCCGGCGGCCGAAGCCGCCGCGTACGTCGGTGTCTACAACTACGTCGCTTTTGTCGCCGGAAAGCCAATGCTGCCCCTCCGGTTCACCATTACGCATGAAGACAACACACTGAAAGGTCAGTATTTCCCCGACGATCCCTATCTGAAAAAGTTCGCGCTCATTCGTATTGCGCCCGATTGGTTTGCTCCGGGCGTGTACGACAAATCCGGACGCATTTACGAAGTGATGCGCCCCGAAGAAACGTGGGAGTTTACCCAGAGCAACGGACGCGTGACGACGTTTCTCGTCCGTTCAGACTCCGATGTGATCATAGGCAAAGCCACACGGAAACCGTAGTCGGGAAACGGCGGCATATGCCGTCCACCAGCGTCAACGCCCCCGGCCCCACCAAATCCAACACCAAAGACGGCCGCCGCTTTGCCATCACCGACGCCGCGCTCGCGCACTTCAAAGCCGCGTATCCGGGCGACACCAGCATCACCAAAGAAGCCATCTTCTACTATTGCTACCGCATGCTGCATCATCCGGAGTACCTGGAGCAATACGCGGACAACCTCTCCAAGGAACTTCCGGGCATTCCGCGCGTGAAGTCACGCGAAAACTTCTGGGCCGTTCACCACATTGGCAAAAACTCTGGGCGACTGGCACGTGCGGTATGAGCAGTTCGACTACACACGTGCGCCGGGCGTCGAGGTAGACACCCGCGCGCCCCATCTTGCAGGCGAATCAGGTGGACGGCCGCGTTGTGGTGCCTGTCTACCTCAGCACAAACGGTCGATCATTCCGAGCCACCTGGCCATTCTTGCCGCGCATTTCCATGGACACGATGTACGTGCCCGCCGGCAGCGCATTTACGTCGAGCGCCACGGCGCGTCCGATTACCGGTTTGGCGGCCAACAGAATTGATGCACCGCCGCTCCGTGCATCGGCTTCTGCCCACCTGATGCTGACGCTGTCCCGCAGGGCTGAGGCCACGCCAAGTGCCGCCCCAACGCGACGTGCGAAATTGACATCGTCATTCCGATTGATGCGTAACTCAAACTGCACGCTGTCGTCTGGGGAAAATCCGTAACTCTCCCAAAACAGCGCCAGTGACTCACTTCGGCTGAATTCCAACCGACCCGTCATGAACAGCGAGGCAGCATCGGCATTGTTCGGGAGCGCGGCCTCGCGGGACGCGACACTCATGAACACCGGCTGCGAAATGGCGACCTCGCCGGCCTTCATGGTCTGCAGTGACGGATCGGGGTGCAATCCAAACCGCAACCGGTGCGCCGGCTCGCGTTGTGTTCGCGCCGCTATTTCGGCGCTCATCACCAGAGGCTGCGGCGCAAATTGCCCGCGCAAACGAAGCGCTTGCCCTTGCTCGACGGTTGTGCGTGCCAACAGTCGCAAGTCCTGACTTCCGGTTGATGCGACCAGTGCGGCCGGCGACGGGCCCCGCCCGGCCGTGTCCAGGGCAAACAGCGGATTGTCCACGGTCATCCCAAACACAATCGTCGAATCGCGCCGCCATTGCACCTGTTGCCCGGATGGCAATTGATGCAACTGCATCCACAGCATCATGTGTTCCTGCGGCCACCAGGTGTCAATGGCCCCCGGATCTTTCATGCGAAGATCCCAGTGTTCCGGCACGGAGCGAAAGGGCTGCTGAATTGCCGCGATGGCGGGGATAAGTGCCGTGCGATCGGTGCTGTATTCAACCGCGGTGTATGGCGGGAACAGGAAGCGTGGTCGGGCTGGGTTTTCGCGGACCTTGTTGATTTCTTCTTCCAGTTGGACACCCGGCCAATAGGTGTACGCCGGCCAGCCGTATCGAACAAGGAGTTCGCGGAACGCCTCTCCCCCTCCCAAACGGGCCCACGTATAACGCTCGTCACGATCGAGCACCGCGCGCAGCGAACCATGAAAGCGGCGCGACGCGTGGGCCAGGTACCGTTCGTTGCCCGGCACGCTCCACAGGGGATCGGCCAGCCACCACAGGCGCTCGACGAACATCTGTTGCTCGGTACACGAACCGCGCATCACATTCGTGCGATCGCCGGGTGGGATCAGCAGCAGAATTTCGGCGTGAATACACGGCGCGCCGACTCGATCTGTCTGTAAGGTTTCGAGTGAGTCGATGACACGAAACTGTTTCTCCGCCGCCGCAATTTTTCCGCTCTGCGCGAGAGCCAGTCCCATTAAGGCACTGCAAAACTTCTCGGTGGTCTGACAGCTTTCGGCCGCACGGAGCGCGCGCGCCGGTGAACGCTGGTCCAAAATGAACCGGAACGCCTGTCCGGCAATCCACTCGTCGTTCGGGTATTTTGCCTGCGCATTCACGAGCAGCGTAATGAGGGTTTCGCGTTCGCGTCGCAGGGGCTCCCGAATATTGGGAGGAATGGCCAAATCGATGGCCTCTCCTTCGTCGAGCGGCAGGCGTTCATCCGGCGGAATCCACGCCGGGCAGATGGAGGCGAAGTTTGGCGCCGCTTGGATAATGCGGGGTGACAGGAACGACAGTTCCGTCTGGAAGACGGACGAACGCAAGGTGGTCGCGGCACCTCGTGCGTTTGCACCCAGCGGTTGAGCCTTGAAACCGGTTGGGGTGCCGATGTCCCAGTTTTTGCGCGCCTTGGTGTATTCGATTTGCTGGTCGGACGGTGAATCGATATTGCAGAGAATGGCGAGATATCGCCGCAGGTCTGGCGTCATATTCATCGCCGCGCGATCGCCATCCCAGGTGGGTTCTTCAATGATGCCATCCCCGCGCACGTTCCAACCGCGGATCTGGCTCAGATTGATGTTCCTGTGACGCTTCGCCTCGGCCTTCTGCCATGTCTTGCGCCAACTATCCTGGAATCTCTCAATCGACTTTCGCAGTTCGCGGTGCACAATGGCGGTATCGTCGCCGACACCCCGCCGCGCCGCGTCGGCCAGCTGTGCTTGCGGTGCAGGAGCCGGCGTGGCCTCGACTGTACGCAACGCCACCGGTGAGAAAGCGATCAGAAGGGCCGCAAACAGTTTGCAGCCGATGCGCAGCGGAAAGAGGGCCATCGGTCAATTCTGGCGTGGAACCGGCAGGGATCGTGACCAGCCTATCGTATCAGTAAACCTTGGTCCCTACAAGGTTGCCGGGGCGAGAGGCCGTTTCCCGACTGCTTACCGTCACGTGGTGGTCTGTGTCACTCGTTCCAAAGCGCGTCCCGGCATGGACCGACTACGTGCGTCGCGCACATAGGGTTTCATTCCGGTCGGGCGCGGACGGACCGTTGTCCGATCGTTGATTTTCGCGTTTCCGTGGGGTTGATTCTGTCCACCGAGCCTCGTGGGAAAGCGACGGTATCTTCGACACATAAGCCAAGGGTGACCGGCCGGGCATGACGCGCATTCTGCACGTAATTCCGGGATTGACCGGCGGAGGCGCAGAGCGTCAGCTCACCATCCTGGCCGCGATACAGGCACAACGGGGGCATCAGGTGCACATTGCGGTGTTGCGCCCGGAAATACCGGCGCAGCTGGCCGAATCTGACGTGCAGGTGCACTACGTGCGCGCCGCCAACAATTATGACGCGCTGATGTTTTCGCGCTTGTACCACATCGTACAGCGGGCCCAACCGGACATGCTGCAGACGTGGTTGACCCTGCCCGATGTGCTGGGTGGCAGCATTGCGCGCATGCGGCGCATCCCGTGGGTGTTGAGCGAACGATCGGAGGCGGCCGCGTATCCACCGTCGTGGAAACATCGTGTTCGGGTGCGTCTGGCCAGGCATAGCCAGGCCATTGTGGCGAATTCCGAAGGGGGGGCCGACTATTGGACGTCGCACGGCATTCCACGTGCCCGCATAGCGGTGATTCCAAATGCCGTGGTGGTTCCGCCGTGGCCGTCAGTACCGGTACCACTGTCGACCGCGTTTCAGGGCCACCCACTCATTCTCTTCGCAGGCCGTTTGTCGGCCGAAAAAAATCCGCTCGTGCTGGTCGACGCGCTGGCACTGGCATTCGCGACTTCGAATGCCATGGCGCTGATGTGCGGAACCGGCCCAATGGAACACCAGGTCGCGGCACGTATTCGCGAACATGGCATGCAGGATCGCATTGTGCTGGCCGGTCATCGCTCGGACGTGCCGGCGTTGATGCACCAGGCGCAGTTGTGTATGGCCATCAGCGTCTTCGAAGGCAATCCCAATGTCGTGCTCGAAGCGATGGCCATTGGTTGTCCGCTCGTGGTCAGCGATATTCCCGCCTACACCCGACTCCTGGACCACTCGTGTGCGCGCATTGTTCCGGTGCAGGACGCCCGCGCCATGGCCCGCGCGATTCACGAAGTGCTGCAGGACCCTCATTCGGCGGCCGCGCGCGCTGCTGCCGCGAAAGCACGTGTCGCGAACCGCACGCCGGACGACCTCGCGGATGCCTATGAAAACGTTTATGCCCAGCTAGTGTAGGCGATACATATGAAAGCCGACCTCCTTCCACTGTTGCGCTGTCCGCAGTCGGGCAACACGCTCGCACTCACCGATGCCGCCTACGACGGCGCCGAGATTGAATCGGGGACGCTGGTCGCAAGTTCCGGGCAGCGCTACGCTATCACCGGTGGCGTGCCGCGGTTTGTTCCGGCAGAGACGTACGCAGACAATTTTGGTTTGCAGTGGAATCATTTTCGGCGCACGCAACTGGACAGTTATTCTGGCCACCCCATCACGCGCGACCGGTTTTATTCATACACGGGTTGGAAACCGGAAGCGTTGCGGGGCGCTCGCGTGCTGGACGTCGGATGCGGCGCCGGACGTTTTGCGGAAATTGCACTCGCGGCCGGCGCGCATTTGGTCGCCTTGGACTATTCCAGCGCCGTCGATGCGTGTCGTGCCAATCATCGAAGCGAGCCGCGCCTGAACGTGGTACAGGGCGATGTGTACGCGCTGCCATTTGCACCGGGCACGTTCGATTTCGTGTACTGTCTGGGCGTGTTGCAGCATACGCCCGACGTACACCTGGCCTTCGCCGCCCTGCCACCCATGCTCAAGTCCGGCGGCACACTCACCATTGATTTGTACCCGCGTTTGTTGCTCAACATTCTGTGGCCAAAATACTGGCTGCGCCCGGTCACAAAGCACATCGCCCCGGCCAGCCTCTTCAGTCTGGTGCAGCGGATGGTGCCGGTGCTGCTCCCCGTCAGTCGCCTCTTGGGGCGCGTGCCAAAATTGGGCAAGCAGCTCCGAAAACTGGTGCCGGTGGTGAACTACGAGGGAGTCCTTCCGCTATCCAGCGAACAGGTGAAGGAGTGGGCGGTCATGGATACGTTCGACATGTTGGCGCCGGCACACGATCATCCGCAGAGCGTGGAGACCGTGCGGCAGTGGTTCAATGAGGCGGGCCTCAGTAACATTTGGGTTGAGCGCATGGGGTTTGTTGTGGGGCGGGGCACGCGGGCCTGACACACCCCCTCTTTTCAGGCCCATGCGCGGACGCAAGCTGCTACGCAAGGAGGAGTATGTCCGAACATTTGCAACCGAGTGTTCCGCCAAACGCGGGTGATCCCGTCACGCTGGCAACGCAAGCACTGCGCAACAACGACCGCGCGGAGTTCACGCGGTTGTTCGCGGTGCATCCCCATTTGTTGCGAGTTCCGCCGCCACATTCCGGAGAGAAGTCGTTTTTGTGGCTGGCATGTATGAACCATCGGCCGGCAACCCTCCATGCGCTGCTCACCCTTGGTGTGCCCATTGACTGCGCGCCGCATGGGATGAGCATGGTGTGCTGGGCCATGGGCAATGGCAAGGCGGATGTGGCGGAAACGTTATTGCAACGTGGGTCGCAGGGCTGTGTTGAACTCAACTTCCCCGACTGAAACGATGCAGACCTCGTTGAGCAACTCGCGTGTAGTGGCCGGCCTGCTCACCGCACTGTTCGGCACGCTGCTCGCCACACTGGCACCCACCGCCAACGCCCAATCCGTCCGCGACAGCGCGGGCATTCGTATGGTCAACAGCGACAAACCCAGCTGGACGCCCGCGCAACAACTGCGTGTATCCGCCACCCCCTCCGTGGTGATCGGCGATCGCGACGAGGAGCCCTACCTGTTGAGCCAGGTCAAATCACCGTTCGAACTGTCGGATGGGCGCATCGTGCTGGCCAATGGCGCCAGCACCGAACTTCGCCTGTACGACGCGAATGGTACGTACCTGAATACAGTTGGCCGCAAGGGCAATGGTCCAGGCGAATTTCAAGACATTGAAAAGGTCTCGCGGCTGACCGGTGATACCATGGCCGTGTTTCATGGTCGAGGTGACATCTCACTGTTCACGTCCGCTGGGACGTTCATTCGAAGGTTGACGGTCGCGCGACCAACCGCCAGCGATGGCCGACCCACCGCGTTTATCAGACCGGCACTCGTTCTGGACGGTGGTGTGCGTTTGCTCATCAACCAACCGTTCGGGCGGGAGAGCGGACCAGTGGGGAAACGATTTGATGCAACTGCCCCGCACTCGCTCGTGGCCGCAGACAACCGCGTGGTGAAAGATCTTGGCGCGCAACCGATCATGGAATCGATTTACGAAAAAGATGGACCGCGCTACGTGTGGCTGTGCGCGACCGAGGTGACCACCGGCAACGGAAACTCGTTCTACCTGGGCTACGGCACTGAATATTCCATTCGGCGATACACGGCCCAGGGCCAACTCAATCAAATTGTCCGGCGCGCATGGACGCCGCATAAACTCACGAAGTCGGACATCACCACGTTTCTGGACGAGTGGTTGCTGCGCTGGAGCAAGAAGCCCGGCCCCGAGCGTGAACGTGATCGCGCAGATATGCTCGACGACCCGTACGCCGTTAACCTGCCAGCCTACTCGGCCATACTGCTCGACCGAACGGGAAAACTCTGGGTGCGTACACCAAAACCCATTGACGCCGCGGTTGCGGGATTCTTGACCGACTATTCCATTGGGCCGAGTGCCTGGTCCGTGTTTGCCAACGACGGGCGCTGGCTTGGTGATGTCACCATGCCTGCGCGTTTCATGCCGTCGGATATTGGCGCGAACTTCGTCCTGGGCACCGCGCGTGATGACGACGGGGTGCAGACGGTGGTGCGGTACAAGCTTGGAACGCGTTAAAAGGCGGCACTTACGCAGTGCAGTAAACCCAACGAAAGCGTCTGACGGGAATTCACCGCGTCGGGCGCTTTCTGTGTTTCGGGGTGCACAACCCGCGGTTTCCGGGTGCCCCACCCCAACCTTCATAGTCTCGGCAAATGGCTCGCTAATCTTGAACGAGCCGCTGCTGGTTCTGAGTGGTGATTTCTAACCTCAGGTGCCACCCATGTGTTGCCGCTCAACCGGGGTCCGTGCGCCGCCGACATTAGAACGTGTTACTCGCCATAAATCGCGTCGGTGCATCGTGCGCGGCCTTTGCAGTCTTCCCGCGATCCAGACGATCATGTTTCCACTTCAGCGCTGTGGTTTGGCTCTGCTTGTCATATTGCAGGCGTGTGGTGATGCCGCCCCCAACTCATCCGCGAATACCAGTGCTACGGTGTTGACCATTGCCACACCAGCCGATGCCGACGCGTTGGTCCCGCAACTGGTGCAAAGCACCCAGGGCAAACAGGCCGCTGATTTGTTGTTTGATCACCTGGCCCGCCCCACGAACACGCTCGAAACCGTCGGTGATGCAGGGTTCAAGCCGGAACTCGCCCAACGCTGGCAGTGGGCGCCCGATTCGCTGTCCATCGCGTTTGCGCTCAACCCCAGCGCACAGTGGCACGACGGACATCCGGTTCGTGCAAAAGACGTGCAGTTTTCGTTCGCGCTGTACATTGACCCGGCGGTTGCATCACCACACGCCAGCAACTTTGCAGGCATTGACTCCGTTACGGTTCGCGATTCGCTGACCGTGGTGGTCTGGTGGAACCAACGCAGCCCCGAACAGTTTTTTCAAATTGCGTTCAATCTTGCCATTGTTCCCGAACACCTGCTGGCAAACGTCCCGCGCACCACACTTGCGCAGTCCGAGTACGCTCAGAAACCCGTCGGCTCGGGTCGTTATCGTTTTGAACAATGGACGCGCGAGCAACAGCTCATTGTCACGGCAGACACCGGGAATTACCGCGGTCGGCCAAATTTTGCCCGCGTTGTGTGGGTTGTCACCTCCGACCCGATCGCCGCAAGCCTGAGTGTCCTGTCAGGGCAAGCTGACGTGTTGGAGTCAGTACGCGGCGACGCATTCGTGAAAGCGCGGCAGTCGCCATCGCTGCGTACCGTCGAATACGGGAGCCTGGACTACGCGTACATGTTGTTCAATTTCGATCGTACACTTAACGGCACCCGCCGATTTTTTGGTGATCACGCCGTTCGCACAGCGCTAACGGCCGCATTGGACCGCAAGGCCATGGTGCGCAACGCGCTGGATTCGCTGGGCGCTGTTGCACTTGGCCCATTTGCTCGCTCGGTCACGGGCGTGGACACGGCCATGAAGCAGATTGGCTACGACGTGGCTATGGCCGCGCACGTGTTCGACTCGCTGGGCTGGACCGTTGACGCGAAAGACAAACTGCGCAAGAAGAATGGCAAAGCGTTGCGGTTTGAGTTATTGGTGCCTGCATCAAGCGCGACCCGACAGAAATTTGGTGTGCTTATCCAGGCGCAACTGGCTTCGCTGGGCATCACCGTTGACGTGACCCCGCTTGAGCCAGGCCTGTTCGCCGCGCGCCTGGAAAAGGGTGAGTTCGACGCCGCACTCAACATGTGGCGCTCCGATCCCAGCCCCATGGTCTCGCTGCGGCAAGTGTGGGCGTCACCGCGCGGTCGTGAAATGGGGGCCAACTATGCGCGGTACGCCAATGCGCAGTTCGACGCGGTGTTGGACAGTGCCTCCACGGCATTCAACGCCCAGCAACGGCGCCGTCTGTATCAGCGCGCCTACCAGCTCATCGTCGACGACGCTGCAGCCGTCTGGCTGTACGAGCCGAGAAACTTCGCGGCAATTAATGCGCGCGTTTCGCCAGTGGGCATGCGTGCCGACGCGTGGTGGGCCGAGTTGCCGGATTGGAGCGTGACTTCCGCGCGAGTGGCGACCACGAAGCCCTGAGCTTTGCCCGATGAATTACCTGCTGCGCCGTTTGCTCCATGTGTTGGCCGTCGTCGCCATTTCCACGTCGCTTGGTTTCGTCGTGCTGCATCTGGTGCCTGGCGACCCGCTCGGATTGGCAACCGAACAGGCTGGACGCAGTGCCGCTGCTCGCGCACAGCTGCAGGCGCAGTATGGGCTGGATAAACCACTCGTGCAGCAATACGCAGCGTTTGCGAAGCGTGCGGTCACCGGCAATTGGGGCGTTTCAATGGTGAGCGGCCGGCCTGTGGGCGAGGCGTTGCGCGAAGGGTTGGTGAATACCCTTAAACTTTCGGGCACCGGTTTGTTGCTCGCCGTATTGCTGGGCGTTTCGATTGGTGCGTGGCAGGGTTGGCGCCCCCAGTCAGTTATCGGTCGCATGCTCGGCACCGTGCTTACCGGCTTGTATGTCATACCGGAGTTTGTCGTCGCCATTACGCTGATCACGATCTTTTCCTACCATCTTTCAGTGTTTCCCATTGGCGGCGCGATGGATCCGGTGTTGAGCGTGGTCGGATCGAAATCGCAGCAGACTCGTGATCAGTTGTGGCATCTGGTTCTGCCGGCCGTGACGCTGGGTATTGGGTGGGGCGCCGCCATCGCACGGCAGCAACGCACAGCAGTGCTGGACACACGTCAGGAAGATTTTGTGCGCACCGCTCGAGCGAAGGGCGTTTCCGCCAACAACGTGTTCTTCCGTCACGCATTTCCGGTCGCGTTGCCACCGGTGGTCACGGTCATCGGCCTGATGCTGCCGGTTCTTGTCGGTGGCGCCGTGGTTGTGGAGACCGTGTTTGCGTGGCCGGGGCTTGGGTCATTGTTGCTGAAAGCGATTGGCGCCCGTGACTACCCGCTGGTGAGCGGCGCGATTGTGTTAACCGGTTTTGTCGTGGCCAGTGGCAGTGTGCTTACCGATGTGGTGCTGTTTGCGCTCAATCCGCGCCTTCGCGCTCATGCGCAATAATATGCCTCGGTTCTCCACAATCGTTTTCGGCGCAATAGTGCTGCTCGCGATTCTTGCACCGCTCGTTGCGCCATTTGGACCGGCCCAACAGCTGGACATCGTGGCGCTCAAGAATCGTGCACCCTCTGTAACGCACCTTTTGGGCACCGATGCTTATTCGCGCGACCTATTGAGCCGCGCCTTGTTCGGCGCGCGCACCTCGCTGTTTGTTGCGTTTGCTGCCACCACGATTGCGACCGTCGTTGGTACGCTGTGGGGTGGGCTTGCCGCGACTGCGGCCAACCGGTTGGGCGACGGCATGATGCTGATTGTCGATGTGCTTCGAAGTGTGCCACGTATGCTGCTGTTTCTCGTCGCCGTTGCGCTTGCGGGTGCACTGTCGCCTGTTTGGCTGGCTGCGTTGCTTGGTATTTCTGCCTGGCCAGCGATCAGTCGCATGGCCTTCGTGCTGGTGCGCGACCTGCAATCGCGTTCCTTTGTCGAGGCAGCGCATGCCGCAGGTAGCGCACCGGGGCGCGTGTTTCTGCGTCACATCGCACCGCATTTGACTGGACCACTCACGGCCGCCGGCACTTTGCTGCTGGCCGACATTCTGGCACTGGAATCGGGCCTGTCCTTTCTTGGATTGGGCATCAAACCGCCGGGCGCCAGTTGGGGCAACATGGTGCAGGACGCCCTTCCGTACCTGGGCTCGGCCTGGTGGACGGCTGCCGTTCCTTGTGCCTGCCTGCTCGTGACGGTATTCAGCGCCTCTGCGCTGGCCGATCAGTTGCAAAAGATGACGCGGCGTGATGAAACACCGGTGCCGGGACTGTGACAGCGAGGCTCAAGCCTCTCTGAACGCTTTCCGAGACTCAAGGTATTCCGGACCGCCTCGCGGTTCGTCCCCATCACCGCACCTGGTTGCATGCGTCTTTCGCTGAGCAAAACTTCATCACGCCCGGACGCGCATTCGCGCGAGCTGTCGCGCGAGGATGAGTTGAGCTCCGAATCATTTGCGGCGCTGTTTGCCTTTGCGCAGGACGAAGAGAAGGCGGGTCGGCGCGCCAGTGCGCGCGCGGCCTACGAGCAGGCGTTGATACGGGTGGAGACGGCGGACGATGCGTCCAAGGTCTCCAGCATCATTCGGTGGATTGCGCGTACCCATTTGATGGACGGCGATTCCGAAGCGGCGTTGGAGTGTCTGGAAGCGGCTCTCGCCATTGCAGAAGTCAACGGTGATGACGCGGCCGCTGGCCATGCCATCAATCTGCAGGGCAATGTCCGCTGGCAATTGGGCGACCTGGATGAAGCAGAGCGGTTGTATCTCGTGGCGCGCAGTCGCGCCATTGGCGCCGGCGATGAAAAGCTCGCGGCCATGACCGCGCAAAACCTCGGCGTGTTGGCCAACATACGCGGCGACTACGCGGCGGCCGAGTACCAGTACCGCGCGAGTCTTGAAGATTATCGTTCGCTCAATCTCAAGACCGACATCTCCATTGCGCTGAACAACCTCGGCCTGCTCTTCACGAAGCTCAAGCGTTACGAGGAAGCGGAAAGTGTGTTGCTGGAAGGCGTGCAGATTTGCGAGCTCGACGGCGATGTCATGGCACGCACGCAGCTCGACATCAATCTTGCCGAGTTGTGGGTAGAGCGGAAGGAGTTTGTGCGGGCGCATGGGGCGGTGCAGAAGGCATTGGCCGCGGCCGCGCAAGCGGGCGACGGTTCAGCCATCGGAAAGGCGACCAAGTTGCTGGGCGTCATAGCGCGGGAAACTGGCAGCTTTGACGAGGCCGAGCAACACTTTATTCGCGCGGATGAAGTATTCATGGCGCGTGGCGAATTGTTGCTGCAGGCAGAGATTGCGCGTGACCGCGCCACACTCGCGCGACTGACCGGGAAAAATCGCGACGTCCTGCAACAGCTCAACCGCGCGCACAAGTTGTTCCTGCAGTTGCGAGCGAAGGAAGATGTGGCCGAAGTTGGTGCCAAGTTTGCGACGCTCGAACAGGACTTCCTGCACGTCGCCAAGCGATGGGGCGAAGAAATTGAAGCGAAGGACCGGTATACGCAGGGTCATTGCCAGCGGGTGGCGGAACTGGGCTGCGCGATTGCAAAACAGAGCGGCATGGATGATGCGGCGCTGTTCTGGTTTCGTATTGGCGCGCTGCTGCACGACGTCGGAAAGATTGTTATTCCGCCCGATGTGCTGAACAAGCCGGGCAAACTTGATGACTTCGAGTGGGAGCAGATGAAAAGCCACACCACCGCCGGTGTGGAGATGCTCAAGGACATCGAATTTCCGTGGGACGTGCGCCCCATGGTGGAGTCGCACCACGAACGCTGGGATGGCAACGGCTACCCCCACTGCCTCAAGGGCGAGGAGATTCCGCTCATTGCGCGGATCCTCACAGTGGCGGACGTCTACGATGCCCTGACGTCGATGCGCAGCTACAAGCGCGCGCTGACGCATCAGGAGACGATGGCAATTCTTCGCCGCGACGTCAGCACCATGTTCGACCCGCAGGTCTTTGCGTGGTTTGAAGAAGTGGCGGGCAACTGGCCGGAGCGCATTGCGCATTTGAGTGGCGAGCCGGCCATCGCCCGCTCGGCCGCTGAACTGACGCGACAGGCCACCATGGCGGCCGACCTGGACGACCTGACGGCCATGCCGTTGCGCCGCGCGTTTCGCGAGACGCTGGAGAAGGTGCTGGACGCGCGCCTGACGACGGGACGTCCGGTTTCCATGCTGGTGATCGACGTTGATCACTTCAAAGTAGTGAACGATACGCTCGGACATCTGCAAGGCGACGCGGTGCTGCGCATGGTCGCCGATCAAATAAGGTTCAATACGCGCCCCAGTGACTATCCCGCGCGTTACGCCGGCGATGAGTTTGTGGTACTGCTGCCCGGCACGCGGCTCGAAGACGCCTGCATTGTCGCGGAACGTATTCGTGCCGCGGTTTCGAGTGCGTCGTTCCAGGATGCGGGGGCGGAGGCAAAGAAGTTCAAGGTCACGCTTTCCATCGGTGTCGCGTGCGCCCCGATGCATGGCGAAAACATGGAGTCGCTATTTGGCGCAGCCGATGCGGCGTTATATGCCGCGAAGTGGGGTGGCCGCGATACCGTGCGGTCGGCATCCCGCGCCGGCGCTGGGCGACAGGAAGTGTTGCTGCACACGTTTGTCGGACGCGAAACGGAACGCCAGCGACTGCGTGAGTTGCTGGCGAGTGCGGCCGCGGGTTCGCCGCACGTCGTCGTGCTGTCTGGCGAAGCCGGCATTGGAAAAAGCAGCCTGATCAAGCAACTCGGACCAGACGTCGGCATCCGTGCAGGAGCGATGCTGATGGGCCATTGCATCGAAGCCAATGTGGGTGTGCCTTACGGACCGTGGGCGGACGTGGTGCTGAGTGCGCACCGCGCCGGACTGGTCGCTCCGCGTCCGTGGCGGGAACTCGCGCGAATTGTGCCTGAGTTGAATGCGGACCAGGGAATTGTCACGCAGGCCGGTGGTTCGCAGCGAGCGTTGCTTGAAGAGCTCGAAGAGTTCTTCAAGCTGGCGACAGCGACGCGGCCACTCATGGTCGTGCTGGACGACATGCAATGGGCCGATCCACCAAGCTGGGATACCATCGAGTTCCTGCTATCGCGTCTCGCGGAGCAGCGGTTGCTTATTTGTGTCACCATCAGGCCGGAAGACCTGACCGAAACAGCGGAATCAAGGCTTCGGCGCCTGTCGCGGTCGGAACGCTGCAGTGAACTGAGCCTCGGCCGTTTGTCGCGTGAGGAGTTGACGCAGTGGTTGCGCAACACTCTCGGAGGGCAAACGCCGGCCGATTCGTTGCTGGAACATCTTGTGGGCCAGAGTGAAGGCAATCCGTTTTTCGCCGTGCAAACGGTGCGTGCGCTGGTTGACGAGCGACAACTCTGCGCGACAGGAGAAGGTTGGCAGTACGAGAAGAGCGATTCCGCGCAAATGCCACGCGCTATTGGTGATTTGCTGGCGCGACGCATTGAGCGTTTAAGCCGCGGTCGTCGCGACATCCTCGCGCTGGCCGCAGTGCTGGGGCGAGAATTCGATCCTGAAGCCTTGGTGGCGGCGTGCGATCGCGACGAAGCCGATGTGCATGACGCGCTGGACGAAGGGTTGGCCAGTGCCGTGCTGGCCCCGTCGACGCGCGAACGGCCGCTGCTGGCATTCACACATGTGCAGCTCACGCGCGCACTCCTCCAGGGTATCAATCCCCTGCGGCTGCGTCGGATGCATGAACGCATCGCGCAAGCGCTCGAAGTGATGCCCGCTCGAGACCCAGCGACCCTCGCGGTGCACTTTGATGCGGCGGGCAGCTCGTCCAACGCCTACCGCACCGCGCACGAAGCGGGACGGTTGGCGCAAGGCGTGTACGCGTACGACAGCGCTGCCGAGTTTTTCGGCATGGCGCGCCGCAACGCGCGCGGCCCCATTGAGGTCGCCAATGTCGAATGGAGTCTGGCGCAGGTGCAAGAGCTGGCTGGCCGCTTCATGCTGGCCGAAACGCACTGCGAAAATGTGTTGACATCGGCAAAGGCGGACGCCACTGAACTGGGCATGCTTCCAGCGGCCAGTCGTATGCGCGAGCGCCTGCGTCTGCAACGTGGCGCGCCGGCCGATGAAATTCTGCAGGCGTGCACTGCGCTGCTTGGCGAAGCGCGCGAGCATCACAATATTGAAGAAGAAGTGGCGCTGCTCATCATGTTATCCAATCTGGAACAACGAGCCGGCCAGATGGCGACGTCTGAACAGTTGGCGCGTGGCGCGGTCGATGCGGCCGAACGTTCGTCGCAGATTGCGTTGCATGCGGATGCCGTCATTCGATTGGGTTCGGTCCTGCTGACAACAAGTCCGGCCAACGCGGTGCCGCTGTATCGGCGCGCGCTGGACATGTACACCCGACTGGGCGACCCGCACGGACAGCTCCGTTGTCACATCAACATCGGGTCGGCCTGCGATCGCGCCGGAAACCAGCCCGCCGCGGAGGTTTCGTATACCACGGCGCTCGAGATCGGACGCAATATTCACGCGAATGACCTGAGTGGCGTCGCGTCGCTCAATCTTGGGGTGTTGCTGCACAAGACCGGAAAGTTCGCGCAGGCCCGCACACGGTTTGACGAGGCGTTGCTGTTGTTCACGTCTATCGGCCACCTGCCCTATCGACTGGCCTCGATGTACAACCTGGCGCACCTGGCGCGCACACAGCGTGACGCCGCGAGGGCGCTGGAGCTGTACAGCGCGTGCGCGATTCTCGCGGACAGCATTAGACACGTGGACGTTCGCATCGGCGCATTGTCCGGCGTGGGTCTCGCGGAATTGGACCTCAACACCCCAAGTGGCGCAGTGCGGCAGCGCGAGAAAGCGCGGGCGTTGATGGGCACCCGCGCCTCGTGGTGGTTCCAGGGCCGAGAGCTGTGGGAGGCGTTGAACATTCGGCTCTCGACGGCCGAGAGCGGAGCTTCGCGCGGACTCGAACTACTGCTCGACGCACTGCTTCGAGCGGAAACGCACGATCAATACGCGGCCGTGTGGCTCGGCGCCGAGTGCGCCGACCTCTTTCTGGTTGGAGACGCGTCCACCATTGCGGTGCGTGATCGGCTGTTGATGCAGGCGCGAGCGCTGGGTTGTGAGCCGCTGGTCACCAAGTTGTTGGGCGAGCGGTTGCGACTGGTCGCGTAGGCAATTCGCGGCACCGGTATTGCCACGCGTGCTGCCGCGGCAATTATTCAGGTACCATGCCTACCCAGATACCAGAAGCGCCGCCGGACGGCTCACGACGCGCCCGCCTGCACCAGATCATTTTTGAGGCGGACACGTTTGCCGGCCGGGCCTTTGACGTCGGCTTGATTGCGCTGATCGTTATCAGCGTGGTGACCGTCAGCGTGGAAAGCTTGCGCGGACTGTCACAGCAGACGCAGTTGACGCTGGTTGTTGTGGAATGGGTCCTCACGGCCATCTTCACCCTTGAATTCGTACTGCGGTTGGTCGCGGTCAAACGACCGCTGGCCTACGCCACCAGTTTCTTCGGCGTGGTCGATCTGCTGGCCATCATGCCCACGTGGATCGGACTGCTGGTACCGGGAGCGCAGGCGCTGCTCGTCGTGCGCGTCCTGCGGTTACTGCGCATCTTTCGCATTCTCAAGCTGGCGCGATTCCTCTCCGAGGCGCAAACGCTCACGCGTGCGTTACGCGCCAGTTCGCGCAAGATCATTGTGTTTCTGTTGTCGGTCGCGACCATTGTGGTGATTGTTGGGGCGCTCATGTTTGTGGTGGAGGGGCCAGCGAACGGATTCACCAGCATTCCGGTCAGCATGTATTGGGCCATCGTCACGCTCACGACCGTGGGGTACGGCGACATCGCGCCACGTACACCTCTTGGGCAGACCCTCGCGTCGTTTGTGATGATTCTGGGCTATGGAATCATCGCAGTGCCGACGGGCATCGTGACAAGCGAACTCGCGCTGGGCAACCTGCAACACGGTGTCTCCACGCAGTCTTGTCCCTCGTGCAGCCTGGGCGGGCACGATGTCGATGCGAAATTTTGTCGGGGTTGCGGGGCGCCGTTGTAGGCACTGGAATGCTGATGAGCGCCGCCGCTCGATGATGGCGGCGGACGGCTTGTTCAGTTTGGTCTCGAGTATCGTCGCGGGGCGACTCTCGGGGATCTGCAACTGCCTCGGAAGGAGCGGCGGAGACGGGCGGAACTGCAACTGCCGGTGAAGGACACAGCGGAGAACGGCGGACGAACTGCGGAAACAGCGAACGGCCTTTTTGGGGGAACTACGCGCATGACCGAAGGAATGCGAGGCAGTTCCCGCGCCGACCTGGTCGTGGAGGACAAGGTCGTCGTCGAGACACAATGCCTCCTCCTGGTCAAGCTCACCCATGAAGAACACACCCTCAGCTACAGGCGCATCGCCAAAATCCCGGTGGGCCTAATCCTGAACTTTGGCCCCAAACCCGCCGTCCAACGCTACGCGCCGAAAAATGATAGACGTGTTCGCAGTGTCCGCAGTTCGTCCGCCCTTCTCCTCAGTTCATCCTTCACAGGCCGTTCGCATGTCGCAATTCGCAGCCCGCAGTGCGCAATACGCAGTGCGCGCAAAGCACTATCAACAGGATGGGTGTCTGAAATCACTCAAGAGGCGGTCCGCCGCGACGCCCATCCGGCGGCCGCCCACCACGGCCATCCATTCCGGGCGGTGGTCGACGCCGACCGCCCATTCCCGGCGGTCGTGCGCCGTTTCGAGGCCCGGAAAATTCTGAGAGTCGCCGCGCCTGCGCACTATCGAGCAACGGTGCGGCGGCCACACGCAGCGAGTCGAGCGCGGCTGCCATGGAGACGCGCGCGCCATCTACAATGGCCCGGTTGGTTGCATCCGTGCGCTCAAGCAGCGGGCGCAGCTGCTCGCGCTGCTGGTTGTCGCGCGGCTGAATGAGGCGTTCCATCTCAGCAACGAAGCCGGCGGGTCCAGCAGGTGGTGCTGCGTCGGGCACCGCGCGATTGGACAGCGCACCATTCAGGACCATCCCGAACACCGCGCCAATTGCAAACGTCGCCACGAGCCACAGGCCAGCCTTGAATTGAGTCTGCATGTTCACCGCGCGCCTCCGTCCGTGTTCAATTGTGGCAATTCGTACAGAGTGGCGTACAGGGATTCATACCCTGCGGCGTCGATCGCCCGGTCAATCGATGGCTCGACGCGCTGCCAACCCAAGGCACGGGCAACAATCGAAAGGTTCGTCGCTGATGCGCGATCGTCGCCATACGCCGTGTACAGCGCCAGCAACAGCGAGGCGGCGAGTGCGACAGGCACAAACTGCCGCGCTCGGCGCTCGATCTGTGCCATCGTTGTTGGACGCCCGCCCAACTCGCGCTGCCACCGCGCAACGGCGCGCGCTTCAAATCCGTCGGCAAATTGTGTGTCGCGCAACTGTTCCAGCGCAGCTCGCACTTCCTTCTCGAGTGGTTCACTCATCGATCGATCACCGGCCGAAGTAGGACATCAAGTTTCCGCAGAGCCCGCGTCAGGCGCGACATGACAGTGCCCGGCGGCACACCAAGAATTTGTGCGGCCTCGTTTGTCGAACGCTCTTCCAGCACCCGCAGCACGACCACCGCGCGGTGTTTGCCATCCAACGAGTCTATGGCTTGCTGCACCTGCCGTGCACGCTCCGCGTGTTCCTGCTCGGTGTCTCCAGCCACAGAATCGTCTGCGAGCGATGCCGAAACCGGGTCGTCGTCAGAACCCAGACGGACGAATCGCAACTCGCGTTTGCGGCGCGCGAGCATGTCCAGGCTGGCGTTCATCGCAATTCGCGTGATGAAGGTTCTGAGCGAAGCGTCCCCGCGAAAGGACGGCATGGCCCGCACCAACTTGATGAACGTCTCCTGGCCAACATCATCCGCATCATCACCTGGGCCGAGCATCGCCGTGACGACGCCAGCAACAGTGGCTTGATAGGTGCGCACAATTTCGCGAAACGCCCGCTCATCACCGGCTGCTGCAAGCCGGACGAGCCGATGCTCAGCGGCGTTCTCTACGGGGCCGTCTGAAAACATGCTGAGCGATGCGCGTGACGCAGGAGGTGTATGCCAAGGTCGTACGGCGTCGTCTTCGACAGCCGTTTCTGCAACCCATCTACCAACGCGCAGGGCACTGAGCATGGAATTGGACGATGTGGGTCACCGTTTCATTCCATTCGTGCCCTGCGTGGCGAAAAATACCCACTGACCACCCGAAACGGAGCAGTGCCGGCTCGGCCGACGGGAGAATTTTGACTGAAATGGAATGAGCGGCGCACCACGCCAGTCGAAAGGGAGAACGCCGCACTGTGATCACGGCACCTGCAGCACTCCGCCGCAACCCGATTGGTCAGCTGCGCACGACCGACGAGGACATCATGACTGGTTCCAACTTCCGTGTGGTCGGAACGACCACCCACTGCGCGAGCCTTTTCGTGAGCGCATGCGTGTTGAGCAGCGCTTGCGGGGATGCCAGCGCCCCCGAAACGATTACCGGAACAACCGACGGCGTCATCAGCGCCGACGCGCCCGCATTTTACAAGAACTTCGGGAACGGGGTGAACGTGAGTGTCGAGGGAGGGTTCGTGGTGATCACTTCCCGTAATGTCCCCGATCACAAGAGTCCGTATTTTGGCGCGGGCACGGTGAACTACGAGGCGTACAACGGCACCAACGCGCAGTTCAACCTGAACCCGAATCGCATTGTCGAGCAGCAGCTCAAGTTGCGCATTCCGATTACGCAAACGCGACTGACCACTCCCTCGCCCACTCCACTCGGCCCTATTGGAATTGCGATTAATGGAGTGGCCATTTTCAACCAGTACGCGGCTGGCAATCAACCGCTTACGGGTGAGATCAACAGCTTCGATCAGTACAACGGACATCCCGCGCCGCAAGGCGAGTATCACTATCACGTCGAGCCCAAGTACCTCACGCGCAATTCCCGCGAAGCCCTGGTTGGCGTGTTGCTGGACGGGTACCCGGTGTACGGGCCCATGGAAAATGGCGCATTGGTGCTGACATCAAGTCTGGATGCCGCGCATGGTCACGTGGGTGTGACGAAGGAATTTCCGCAGGGCATCTATCACTATCACACCACGTCGGACGCCCCGTACATCAACGGAACCGGTTTTGCCGGCACGCCCGGAACCGTGGTGCGCTAACATGAACGCCAACGGTTTTATCGCGAGCCCGCTCGTGGGGCTGCTGGCCGTCGTATTCCTGACCGCCGTCGCGGAGCCAGGCAAAGGTCAGTTGGTAATTGACTACACCAGCGCGCGTCTGTCACTCGCCAAAGGGGTGGTGCACGCCGATCGGAAACCGCTTGACGGGCACGTTACAGAGCGATTTGCCGATGGTGCACGCAAGCGAGATGCCAACTATCGAAACGGCCGGTTGCACGGAGTGACACAGGGATGGCACCCGAACGGCCAGTTGGACTATGCGCGGACATACCGCGATGGGCTCGAAGAAGGAGTGCATCGTGGTTGGTACAGCAGCGGCCGCCGTCGATTCGCATATCGGTACCATCGTGGCGTCGCGGATGGCATGTCGGAACAGTGGTACGAAAGTGGTCAGGCGTACACGCGTTTTCAATATGAAGACGGGCAGGAGTTGGGGCAGCAGCAAATGTGGAACGGTGATGGAACGCTGCGCGCAAACTATGTCATACGCGACGGACGTCGCTTCGGACTGCCCGGGAGCGTCGGTTGCCAAGGTGTATCATGAACGCCTTGATTCCGCTGCTTGGGAGTGTGCTGTTGGCGACGGCCTGCAGCGCCCCACTCGATGTGCCGTTTTATCGTTCGGCGGCGCTGACGCCCGAGTGGCTGGAGGCCTCGACCGCCAATTCGCCCAGTACACATCGTGTGGCCCGTTTCGAACTGGTCGATCAGCATCGCACGAAAATCACCACCGATAGTCTCCAGCACCGCGCGACAGTCATTCATTTCTTCTTCACTACCTGTGGCGGCGTCTGTCCAACCGCGCAAACCAACATCGCGCGCTTACTTGCCGGAATGCCAGATGAAGCGCGCGTGCAGGTGCTTTCACATTCCGTTGCGCCAGAGCGCGATTCAGTCGCCGCGCTGCAAACGTACGCCAGCCTGCATCACATCAAGGACGCTCGATGGCATTTACTGACGGGCCCGCGTGCCGACATCGAGCGGTTGGCCCGCGATTCGTACTTCGTCAACCTGAACGACGGCACGTCATATGGGGTGTCCAACCTGGCCCATACCGAAACGTTGGTGCTCGTGGACGGACAGGGCCGCCTTCGGGGCATGTATACCGGCTCACTGCCACTGGATATTGCGCGGCTGAGCGAAGACATTCGTAGTGTTCTGAAGGAGGCCCAGTAAATCACGCACGGACTGCTGACATGAACATCGCCGCGACCACTTTCGCGTTTCAGGCCCTGCACCAATCCGGGTGTTTTCTCCTGCCCAACCCGTGGGACGTTGGCAGCGCGAAGTTGCTGGCCGGCATGGGCTACAAGGCCTTGGCAACGACCAGCTCGGGGTTTGCGTGGTCGCAGGGCATGCCGGACAACAGGGTGTCCATGCATCACGTGCTCGATCACCTGCAGTCGCTGGCCGCCGCGGTTGCTATTCCCGTGAACGCCGACTTTGAAGGGGGTTTTGCCGTGAACCCGGACGATGTGTTGGCGCACTACGCACGAGCGGCGCAAACCGGCGTAGCCGGTATTTCCATCGAAGATTCAACCGGCGACAGGAACAGCCCGCTGTTCAAGTTCGCGCTGTCGGTCGAGCGCGTGCGCGCGGCGCGACGCGCGATTGATGAGAGTAAAACTGGTATCGTGCTCACGGGACGATCTGAGGGCTTTATTGTCGGCCCGTCCGACTTGCCAGATACCCTGCGCCGGCTCGTCGCGTATGCCGAGGCGGGCGCCGACTGTTTGTACGCGCCGGGCCTTCGCTCGCTCGCCGACATTGCAATGGTGGTAAAGGAAGTGGCGCCCAAACCCGTCAATGCGCTGGTCTATGCAAACTTCACCACGGTCGCCGAGCTCGCAGACATTGGCGTGCGCCGCATCAGCGTGGGTGGGGCGTTGGCGCGTACCGCCTACACGGCCTTCGTACACGCGGCGCAGGAAATCGCGACGTTTGGCACGTTCAATCAGCTGGCCAAGCGCACCGCCACCACCGACTTCGACTCGCTGTTCGGGTAATCAGGAACGCCCGCGGTGCGTGATTATTCCTGAACGGTGGCCTACTTCACTATCTATCTGTTTCTCTGTTGGTCGGTGCTTGGCGCGCTGACGTGGCGTCTGTTTCCCGGCGCACCGGCCGCGGTTGCTGCACTGGCCGTGTACACCGCGGCGCCACTCTTCGTGTTCCTGAGTCGCTTGCGCTGGACCTTCTACCCGGGCGCGTTGTTCCGCGTGCTGGTGGTTCGTGTGCTGTTGTACACGCAACTCACCCTGCCTTTTGTCGCGTTGGCGGGCGTGACGGGCCTGGCGTTGGGATGGCCCTTTGGCGTGTCCGTCACTCTGGGACGACTGCTGGCGCTCACAGTGCTGATTGGCGCGGCCGTATTGTTTCTGGTCGGTTACTTCGGCTCGCGCGCGTTGGTTGTTCGGGACGTCGAGGCGCGAATGCAGAATCTGCCACCAGCGTTTGATGGCCTGCGCATTGTGCAACTGTCCGACCTGCACGTTGGCCCGCAAAGTTCGCGCCCGTTTCTCCAGCGCGTCATGCGCACGGTTGGCACACTCAACGCAGACATCATTGCGGTCACCGGCGATCTGATTGATGATCGCCCGGAAGACGTCGCCGTCTACGCACAGCACCTCGGCGCGCTCACCGCGCCGCTCGGTGTGTTCATGATTCCGGGCAATCACGATGTGTACGCAGGCTGGACCGACGTGGCGCGCGAATTGCGGCGCCTTGTTCCGGGTCACGTGCTCGTCAACGAATCGTTCATCATTCAGCGTGGCTCCGCGCAATTGGCGATTGTGGGAACGGGCGATCCTGCCGGCACGCAGCGAGGGGTTGGCGCAGCGGTTGGCCCCGATCTGATTCGCGCCTTCTCGCGGGTGCCGAACGGTTTGACCGCTATTGTCCTCGCGCACAATCCGGGACTGTGGCCAGCCGTTGTACGGCACCACGCAGCGCTGACCCTGAGCGGTCATACACATTGGGGCCAATTCGCATTTCCCAAACGAAACTGGAGCCTTGCCTCGCGATTCCTGAAACACGCCATGGGCAGCTATCAGGAGGCAAACTCGCTGCTTTACATCAGCCCCGGCACCGGGTACTGGGGCGTGCCGTTTCGCATTGGCGCGCTGCCGGAAATTACCGCAGTGACCTTGCGGTGCGCGGACGTTGCAGGGATGACGATGGGCGAAGCGCGGGCCGCGCCGTAGTCCCTGCTGTGTCCGTCAACGCACGGAGGAACGCCACGATGTCGCGCTGCTCCGGCGCGGTGAGTGTGAGAGAGTCAAACGGGAGGGTCTGGTTGCCCAGAGCAATACCAATGCCGGTCCCTCCTCCGCGATTGTAAAAATCAACCACCTCTTCGAGGGTCCGATACACGCCGTTGTGCATGTACGGCGCCGTCAGGGCGACATTGCGGAGCCCCGGTGTCTTGAATGCAAAGAGATGCGGCGCACTGTGGGTGACGCGTATTCGGCCGGAGTCCGCGTCAATCCGCGCGTTGCGTGTCACGGGTTGTGCAGGCACGCCCAGTACCTCCACGTCGGTGCTGCGATACGTGGGCGGAACCGATCCGTTAAACAGCGGAATGAAGTGACAGGTGGCGCACTTCGCCTTGCCGGCGTACAAGTTGAATCCGCGACGCTCACCGGGGCTGAGAATGGCCGTATCGCCGCGCAACGCGCGATCAACCCGTGCATTCAGTGCCGTGAGCGAACGCACGTAAGCAGCAATGGCCGTTCGGACGTTGTACGGACTGATGGCTGAATCGCCAACCGTGTTGAACGCGTTGCGAAACAAGCGGACATACGCCGTGTCGTTGGTGAATCGGGCCGCTACCTGGCTGGCGCTGCTGTGCATCTCGCTTCGGCTGGAGAGCACCGCCTCGACCTGATCTTCAAGAAAGGTTGTGCGGGCATCGTAGAACAGGCCGTTTTGCAACCCCGCGTTAATGATGGTCGGCGTGTTGCGCATACTCGCGGCGTCGGCGGACACGCGCGAGGTGCTGCGCGCGCGACCATCCGTGAAGGCGCGTGCGGGATCGTGACAAGACGCGCACGACTGCGAGGCATCTCCGCTCAGGCGTGCGTCAAAGAACAGGTCCCGACCAAGCGATACTTGCGCCGGTGTATCGTCAGAGTTTTGCGGGTGTGCAAACGCCTGCGGGCTGATTGCATCGACATCAAACAGCGTGCCAGCCGCGCTACGAAAGGCCCGCCGCTCTTCGGGCGGTGTGAGCTGCAGCACCTTGCGCGCCTGTTGAATGGCGCGGGAAAGCGGGTTCGCAAATTTGACGATGAAGTGCAATCGGTCAAAGTCGGTAAACGACGCGCTGGCGTCCAGTGTCGCAATCGCGCGAGTGAACGTCGAGTCCAGCAGGGATGCCGCCGGCTCATCGCTGGCGGCCAACTGACTGGCGTAAGTGGAGAGTGCCTGCTGGGTTCCACGAAGTGCGGCGGCAGCCTCGGGGAGCGAGTGTTGGGCAAGCGGTGAATCAAACCCGGTAATGCCAAGCGTGACGACACGCGCAACCTCGAGGGACGCCGCGTCCCATATGCGGTTGTCCGTGACCAGTTGGGATGCCGTGGAGGTGCGAAGTCGTCTGGCGAGTGCGATCGTGTTGCCAATTTCGTTCACGAACAGCGTGCGTCGTGCGGTGTCCGCACCCGTGAACAGCCACTCTTCAATCACTTGCAGGCCTTCGGGCGGGAACACTACTTCAGGCCCTTCCTGATACTCCACACGAGGCAGCGGCGGTCCGTTCAGCGCGGCCGTGGTGCTGGGCTCGTAATACGACGCAATGAATTCTACGCGTTTGAACGCCAGCCGTGCTTCGCGAAATCGTGTGCGGGCAAGATCGGCACTCTCCGGCGTGCCAGAAACGCGTTGCGCCGCGGTATCGAGGCGGCCCAGGGCCAACATGAAGGTGTCCACATCGGCGACCCAGCGGGTCTGTGCGCTGTTGGCCGTCAAGCTGCCGGCGCGGACAGCGGTGTTGCCAGATGCAATGTCCACGGAACTTTTCGCGTCCGTGCAGGCAGTCAGCAAAATCAATCCCGCGCCACCCATTCCGGTAAAACCAACGGGCCGGCGCAGTAGTGCGCCGGCCCGTGATGCGAAGGTGTGCAAAATCAACGCGGCAGTCCCTTGATAATGACCAGCTGACTGGCCTGCTGCTCGGACGGGCGAAGAGTACCGCCGTCTGCATTGACGTATCGGGCTCCCTGCCACGAGTGCGGCTGGAGTGCCACCATGAACGTGTTGGCGATGCCAACTTGCTCCGAAATGTCAATCATCGCCCCGTATTCCCAACCGGCCTTTCCTTCTGCGCGCCCACCAACTGCGTTGTACTTCGCGGCGTCCGATTGCGTACGGCGGTGATCCAGTTGGAGCGCCGGCACTAACGCCTTGGTGGAAATGGTGTACTGATAGATGTAAGCGTCGTGCGTTTCGTCGCCGTAACCATTGTCGTCTTCCTGGACGTAGACGTAGTTGGTGCCCACATAAATGTTGTCCGGATTCTGGAACAACCGGGCCGGACCGGCCCGATCATCACCGTCGAGGATGACTTCGAGGTTTCCTTTGAGCGGATCCGTCGCGTCAAGCACCAGCTTGTACACGCGGCCGTATTTGGTTCGGCCGTAGTCCGCATTCACCCCGGTGTTGTTCTGGCCCGTGACAGTAAAGTAGGCCTCCCTGCCGACACCGTCTTTCCGATAGTCGATGTCTTCCACGCGGCCAAAGGGAATGGCCTTCAATGCCGCGACCGCGACGTTCAGCTGGCGACCCGTTTGCGTCTTGTGGTTGGCAATTTCCCGAAAGACTACCGGGTAAGACGTGCCGACGACCATGTCGCGCTCACGAATGCCGTCGTTGGTGCGAGCCAGCGCGTATAACTTTCCGTTGTCCAAATCACCGACGGTGTTCGACACGTATAACACGACTTGACCACCCTCGGCGCTCGAATCGTCGTCACCAATCAGGATGACCGTCTTGCCCGCATACGCTGTTTTGGGAAGCGGCACGGCATTCTCGGTATTCCAGCGACCAAACCCGGTCAGGTAAGTTGGCGTGTTGTTCGCGCTGAGCGGATTCACTCCGAGAATCTGCGATTCTTCGTTGCTTTCACCCGCTGTGATGAACAGAGGGCCGAATCCGTGTTCGGCGACCGTCGCCATGGTGGCGGAGCACAACCGGTACTTGCCAAACGTGGAGTTCACCACGTATTCGCCCGAGACCGGCTTGAACGTGGAATCAAACTGAATGCGGGAAACCGCGTAATTATCTTCGTGGTTCACCAATGCGGTATACGTGCCGTTCGCGTTGCGCAGCAGCCCCGCTCCATCGGCCGATCCACCAAAGATGTACGACGGCGAGTTCGGCAGCACATCGTCGCTACCGATCAGCGAGAAAATCTCTACGCCCGACACCAGGCTCCTGATCAGCGACGGCGTCACGGAACGATTCGTCAACACCACCCGATTCGGCGCCACTCCCATCACATCATCGTCTTCACAGGCCGATAACGCGAGTGAAAAACCGGCAACCGCCGTGCAGGCGCACCAACGGATCAATGAATATTTCACCAGACTACACCTCCGGGCCCGATCGACCCAATCAACACGTTTGAGCACAGCGCGGAGGAGCCGGCGGTGCAGACGGGGAAGCTCAACGCCGGCGCCCGCGACTCTGCCACAAACGTGTCACGACCGTGCATCGGTTTCCGTTCAATTGGGTGACTCCACTGCGAATATTCAGCCTGTTGGCAATCGTTCGGCATGTCCAATGTCACTCGCCGACGGTTCCTGGCCTGCGCCGCGTCACTCACGCCCTGTCTCCTGGCCTGCTCGGGAGAGACGGCAACAAACCCGCCCGTGCCCGACGGCGTCGAACTGCTGCCCAACCTCATTCGCGTGCAATTGTCGCAGGTGCCGACACTCACGAAACCGGGCGGCTCATTAGTGATTCCGGAAGCGAACGTGATTGTCATTCGTGCGGGCGATGCCGACTATCGCGCGTTCTCGAATGTGTGTACGCATGCGGGGTGCGGCATTTACGTGTTCCTCCATCCGCGTCTTCGCTGTCAATGCCACGGATCAGAATTTGATTTGCAGGGATTGAATGTCGCGGGCCCGGCACTGCTGCCCCTCCCGCGTTTTGCTGCGCAGCTGAACGGCGACGGTATGCTGGTGATCCCCCGAGCCTAACTTCGCGTGAGGGGCACGCGCTGCGCGGACGCCTGCGCTTTACCTCGGGGAGTCTCGCGTCGAGAGTGTTCGCCGCATACGTTTCGGCCAATGCCCGGTGCCCGCGACGACTATCTGCTCCGCCTCATCCAGCAGGTAGCGCAAGCCCTGCGCCGCCTGCGTGGACGTGTGGAGGATGGCGCGCTTCCCGAAGAAATTTCGCGCGATGCCGGGGCCGCCATTGGCGCGTTACTCGGCCCCCAGCGCGCCCTCATGGAGATGCTGGACGCCCGCTCGGCCGCATCACTGGCAGGTGACGCCGAACGGCTGGATTTGTGGATTGCACTGATTCGCATGCAGGGTACGGCTGCGCTCAACGCGAACGACCCGGCCAAAGCCGCTCGGCTCAATGCCCGCGCTGATGCGTTGCACGCGGCGCGACCGGCACAGCCTCAATAACTACCGGCCGTGCGCCCTCCAGAAATGTCGGCGCATCGTTTCCAACCCACTCAACGCCAATTCACGCGCGGCCGATCGCGACTCTGTCGGCACGCCTGACTGCACCGCTTTTGCACGCTGCGCGACCGCGACAGCAAACGCGTCCTCAAATCCCGCGACACACTGCGCTGACGTGTAGTGCTGCACAATGCGCGCACGCGCAGCTTTCTGCATCCGCGGCTTGGTCGCCGAGTCCAACACGGCCGTGATAGCGCGCACGTAGCGCGATACTTCCTCAGGCCCGTGTGCAACCAGCTTGCCGCATTCCGCGCTCACCAACTCGTGCTGACCGCCAACATCCGCCACCACCGGAATACACTGCATGGCCATGGCTTCGAACAGGGAACGGGCGATGCCCTCAATTTCTGAGGGCGCGTGGTACACATCCGCCGCGCTGTACACATAGCGCAGCATATCCCCATCAAGCTCGCCGAGAAATTCAACTCGTGTCTTGAGACCCGCTTTCTCGACGGCTTCCACCATGGCGCCCAGCAACGGCCCATTGCCAGCAACAGCGAATCGCGCGTCAACCCCGGCTTCAACCAGTGCGTTCCAGCACTCGACGGCCAACAGCGGACGTTTCTCGCTCGAAAGACGGCCCGCAAATAGAATCAGTGGCTGCTCTTCGCTACATCCCAGTGACTTGCGAATTTCCGCCGCGCGAAACCGCGAAGGGTCCCAGTCGGACACATCCAGGTTGATAGGCTGTGCGATTGTTGTTTCGGGACGCGTGCCGCGTCGAATCAAGTCGTTCGCCAGCGTGCGGCTGCTCGCCACTTGCGCGTCCAGCCAATCCGCGTGTGCAGCCCCAAGCGCTGCATAACTCCCATACATCTGCGCTTCAAACCAATCGGTGTGGACATAGTCGACAAAGGCGGTGTGCGGATGCTGCCGCCGAAGCCAGGGCAACATGCGATACCCCGCCAGCGAATGGCTCACCAACACCACATCAATCGCGCGGGACGCAATCAGGTAGCGGACGTAGCGCGGCATTGAGGCCAACGGAACCACACCACCCGCGTGCACGACGTCGGCCGTGGCCGCGCGCACCCCATTCAATCGCCAATCAGAGCGCCACACTTCGGTGGTACACACCGTCACCGAATGGCCGCGTTTCACCAGTCTGGGCAGAAAATCGGCGTTGAACGCGGTGTATCCGCCCATGGGAAAGCCTTGCAACAGCACCAGCACGCGGTGCGGTGCGTTCGCGGTACGTTTTGCGGTCGGCACCATGGCGTCTAACTCGACGGGCAATGGCCCTTCATCCAACAGTTGCAGCGGTTCGGGAGAGGGGGCGGGATCGCCGCCCAGGTCGCCCAACACCATATCGGTGAGTCCCTTGGCCCGTAGCTCAGCAATCGCACCCGCCAATGGTGTGGCAGAGGGTTTGCCATTTGCCGCGTACGTCAGCAGCGGTTCACGCAACAGGTGCCCGCGCACGCCACGTTCGAGCAGCGCAAACACTGGCGCCAGTCCGGGCCAGCGCGGGTCGCTGGCCGCAGCCTGCTGGGACAGCATCGCACCGCGCACCAACACACAACTGGTGAGCGTCTCAAGCATGAGCGTGGCAGTACCGCGCTCATCACCGAACGCCACGAACCCAACGTCCGGACGCGTCTCCAGCACCCACCACGCACTTTCCAGGGCGTTCGGCTCCAGCGTTGTTCCGGGCACGAGGAACAGGGCGTGCGCGCCACTGCTCAGTGCATCGTTAACCGCATGGACCACCGGGTGCACCACGCGCACCTGCGGCCACCGTTGCGACGCAAGAGCGCGTGCAACGATTTCCGCCGACTTCGCATCAGGCGCTGCGACGACAATATCCTGCGACAACAGCAAACGCGTCCCGTCCGAGCTTGCGTTGTCCTGCGCCAGACACAGGGTCACAACCGGGACTATGTCCGCGCTGGCAGCGCGTGAAGATCGACCGGGGTTCGCACCTCATGGGCCTGCACGGCACTCATGATCTGACTGGCAATACGCTTTCGCGCATTCAAGACAATTGGACCACGGAAGTTGGCTGTTGGTGCTCCCGCATTCCCCACCGGCAGCGTGACAATCGCCAGCACCAGCACGTCCATTGGATTGTCCAACTGCAAGGTGGCGCGTTCGGTCACTCCAAGGTCCACTTCAAAGCCCGGCGATGCCACAAAGGGATCGATCAGCAGAAACACCACGTCGCGGTTGGTGACCGACTGTAGCCAGAACAATCCTTCACGCGCGGCCGGTACCAGTGCGAATTCGAGATGGGTCTCAAACCCGTGAAGGCCGTTCGCAAACTGGAACACTGACGACTGCGGCACCTGCACCTGGCCAAGCACGACCGAGTCCAGCGTGACGTGTGTGGTCGTAGCGGATTCGAATTCAGGAGTGGCGATGGCGGCGACTGTCATGGAATGGGGTAGCGAGGTTTACAGATAGTTGGCGAGGCTGAGTCCCAGCACACGCGCTGTGGCGGTCATGGCGGCCTGGTAGCCGGTTTGTCTTCCGGCCAGTTCAATCATCGCTTTCTCAATTTCCAGATCACGCAGGTCTGACCGATACGTAGTCAACGAAAGTTCCTGCGTATCCAGTTGATTTCCGGTGACGACGAATTGCGATCCACGAGACCCCTGCGTGCCGATCAGCGTCTGTACGCTGTTGTGGGCACCCTGCAGCGTGTTGAGCGCGGCCGTGATGCCGGGCACATTGTTGTTCCCCAGGGCAATGGACAAATCGCGCATTGCCTGCAGCGCGTTGGTGTCCAGAAACACTTCGGTTGCGTTGTGATTCGGATTGATGAAAATTCCGTCGCTGATCTCCAGCTCAATACTGCCGCTGGGATTCACCGGCTGCGCAAACGCATCAACAAGATTAGTGAACGGGTCGGTCACCACCGAGGGGTTACGCAGCGGCGCTTGATTGCCGCGGGTGCCGCCGAACAGATGGTCGCCGCCAAATTTCGTGTTGGCCAGACCAACCGTGTAGTCGATCAATTGATCAATTTCGGCTTTGGCAATCAGGCGGGTTTGCGTCGAGGCCGTCGAGGACGATTGACCAATTGCCAAGTCAATCCCGCGGCTCACCGTGTTGGTGAGCTGATCCAGCACCACTTCCTCGGCACCCGACCGGCCCTGCCCCATCTTGATATTGCGCCGAAACTGGTCCAGCGCCCTAAGTGAGCTGCTGGAGCGAACCACTTCGCTGGCCGATGACGGGTCGTCGGACATACGGCGGATGCGGCGTCCGGTGGTGACGTCCTCACGCGCCTTATCCACCGACTGCAGGCTGGTCTGCAACCGGGAAATGCTTTGGCGCGAGATAAGTTGATTCGTAATTCGCACGGAACGCCCCCAAAAAGAATTCTCGTACTTGAGTATCGGTGCATTCGCGCCCAGCTTAACCGCCTATGGCCACCATTCTGTACGTTGATGACGAACCAAGCGTCGGGCTGATACTCGAAGACACGCTGGAACGCGCGGGGCATTCCCCGGTCGGCACCCGGAGTGTCCCCGAAGCGCTGCAGGTGCTGGAGCGCGGCGGCATTGACCTGATCATCTCCGACTACCGCATGCCGGGGCTGACCGGGCTCGAGTTCCTCCAGCTGCTGGCACGCGAAGGCTACGACATTCCGCTCATCATGCTCACCGGGTACGCGAGCATCGAACACGCGGTGGCCAGCATCAAGGCGGGCGCGATTGACTACATCACCAAACCCGTTCGGCCGCAACAGCTCGAACTGGCCGTCGACCAGGCGCTGGAGTTTGTCCGGCTGCGCCGCGAGAATGAGTCCCTCCGTAAAGAGGTCCTGCAGTACCGCAACGAAAAGCAGATTATTGGCGACTCGCCAACCATTCGCCGCATTCTGCAGACGGTGTCCATGGCGGCCCCCACCCGCGCGACGGTGTTGCTGCAGGGCGAGTCGGGCACCGGCAAGGAGCTCTTCGCCCGTGCCATTCACGACCAGAGCGACCGCCGCGACAAGCCGTTTATCAAGCTGAATTGCGCGGCGCTGCCAGAGGGCCTCATTGAGAGCGCCTTGTTTGGCCACGAAAAAGGCGCGTTTACGGGGGCCATCAAACGCGTGGAGGGTGCCTTTGAGCGGGCCAATCGCGGCACGTTGCTGCTGGACGAAGTGTCCGAGATGCGCCTGGACCTGCAGGCCAAGCTGCTTCGCGTGCTGCAGGAACAGGAGTTCGAGCGTGTGGGCGGCACCTCCCCCATCAAGGTGGACGTGCGCATTGTGGCCACCACCAACCGCGAACTCGCCAGCGAGGCCGACCGGGGTACGTTCCGGCAGGACTTGTATTATCGGTTGTCCACCATTCCGATTCTCATCCCGCCGCTACGGGAACGTTCCGATGATGTCCCGGTACTGGCGCTCAGATTCGCCATGCGAACAGCCGCAGAGCTGGGAAAGAAGATTGACGGTATCGCACAGGATGCGCTCGAAGCCCTCCAGCGCTATTCCTGGCCCGGCAACATCCGCGAGCTACAACATGTAATAGAACGCGCGGTCATCTTAACCCCCGACTCGCTCATCCAGCAGCACTGCCTGGAAGGCACACGGTTTGGGCTGGCGCACTCATTGAATGGGTCCCACATCGGTAGCAGCCGTGTGCCGTTAAGCCGGCCAACTCCGTCCTCGGGTAGCATGTCGACCGCAGCGGCCCCAACGGGTCACTCGGCGGGCGCGATCAACCTGGAATCGCTCAATGTGGCGGATGCGGAGCGGGTGCTTATTCAGCATGCGCTGACGGCCGCCGACAACAACCGGACCAAGGCGGCCGAGTTGCTGGGAATCAGCGTGCGGACGTTGCGGAACAAGCTGAATGGGCCGGGGCGGGAGTCGGACGGGGAGGAGGAGTAGGGTGCCAGTGCTCGCGGTTTATTCGCGCAGTTTGAGCACGCAGTTTGAGCCTGCAGTTTGAGCACGCAGTTTGAGCCCGCCATTTGAGCAGAGCCGGGCTTTAAGCCGATCTACGCCGCCCAAATTCCGTTCATGTCACAATCTCGATTATTGCAGAATCTATTACGTGTACGTAAGGGTGCGCATGATCAATACCCTGGGGCTCGACCTCCACGTGGCGACGCGCGCCAAGCGGCCGGCTAGCAGCGATTGACTGATTTGGTGAGCTGGACAAGCGTCCAATTGCCTGGTAGGCGAGCGTCCAATTGCCTACTACACAAGCGTCCAATTGCCGGTTGGGAGCGCGTTCCCCCGAGCATACGCTCACCCATTTCCGCTTGGGTTACTCCCACCTGCGCCTGCTGTAGGTACTTCTGAAACGCCACCGCGCGCCAACCTGGTCTGGTAAACGTCCGTTCGAGTACCGGCGGCATTTGGAGACGCTCGGGTTTTTTCGGTACCACCCTTTGGAATCGACGTGGCTATGCTGGAGCATGGCACGACTTGGCGCAATTTCAGCGAAGGCAAGGGGCGTACCACGAGGGTTGCTGACAGGCAGCTCTCGTGATATTGTTACCCATATGAAGACAACCATAGATATTGCCGATGCGCTGTTTGAACGCGCCAAAGCGATCGCCGAACGCGACCGTGTCACGTTTCGCGCGCTGGTTGAAGAGGGGCTCCACGCGGTGCTGGATAGTCGAGCGGGTGGGGGAGCGCCGTTTCGGTTGCGCGACGCGAGTGTCGCGGGAAGCGGTTTGCAACCCGGAATCGACCTCGGCCGTCGCGACCAGTTACTGGCGCTGATCTACGAGGGGCGCGGCGCGTGATTGCGCTCGACACCAACGTGTTGGTTGCGGCGCACCGGCAGGACTTGGAGTTTCATGCACCAGCGCGAGCGGCAGTGACGGGGCTCGCGGAATCGCGCGCGCGGTGGGCCATTCCGTGGCCCTGTGTGCACGAATTCCTCAGCGTGGTCACGCACCCGAGAATCTTCAATTCGCCGTCATCCACCAGTGAAGCGGTTGCGCAAGTGAGCGCGTGGCTTGAATCGCCCACGTTGGTGTTGCTCGCTGAAGATGGATCCTATTGGTCTACGCTCAGCGAGTTGGTGCAGGCGGCGCGGGTTGCCGGGCCGCGCGTTCATGATGCACGAGTTGCTGCGCTTTGCCTGCGGCACGGTGTCAATGAGTTGTGGACGGCCGATCGCGATTTCGGGCGTTTCCCGGCGTTGCGGGTGCGGAATCCGTTGGTGGGGACGTAGCGACGAGACTCCAATGCCCCCCGGCAACTGCTGCCGCGGAGCGTCCAATTGCCTATTACGCGAGCGTCCAATTGCTGGTTACGGTGGCGCCAATTGTCTGTTAGGAACGGAGCATCTTCAACTCTTGGCTACATCTACTTCCATGACGCCGCGGACAACGGCAGGTCGTTCAACTCCGCCCGCGCCTCACGCCAACCAGTCAAATCCAGGACAATCCGCTCGCGCCTTGTCGGTGAATAGCCAGAGTAGTGTCGCCGAAGTGTCTTGCAAAAGCGTCGGTCATTGCAATCCTTACATGGTCCAGAGTCGACTCAACGGCATGGCGAGGTTCTGTCGGTCATCAAGGGTGAACGCGCTTTCGCCGGCATAGAATACCACGCCGCCCCGATAATGCGCACCGCTCTGCTCGGCCAACCGACGCAGTCCCTGTCCGTCGGCCGTTGTGGCGGTGACCGCAGATTTGACCTCGATTCCCCACGTTTCCGCGCCACGCGTGATGACGAGATCGACCTCGACCTGATCCTTGTCGCGATAATGCCAGAAGCGCAGATCGGCGTCGGTCCAGCCGGCCTGCGCGATGATCTGCTGCACCACAAATGATTCGAGCAGGTGGCCGAAGCGGTCGCGTTGCGCGCTCCAGTCTGCGGCCGCGAGACCGGTGAGCGTCGCGGTCAGCCCGCTGTCCACCAGGTGTACCTTGGGCGTCTTGATTAGCCGGCTGGTGTGATTCCGGCGCCACGGCTGCAGACGGCGCACGAGATACAAGCGTTCGCAGACCGCCAGGTAGTGTTCGACGGTTTCGCGCCGCAGGCCCAATTCATTGCTCAGGTTGGTCACGTTCAGCAATTCCGCGGTGCGGCACAGGGCGGGCGGATGCCAGTGGTTGTGGCCAAGTTCCAGACGGTACGGCGGTCAAAGGTCGAGCGTCGGAAGCCGAGCCGCCATTGATTCCAAACTGCCCTGCAGACCGGTGTCGGCTCCATGGCTGACCGAGCAAATGCATGATGCGGTACAATGCCCTACCGCAAACTCTCCGCCAGCACGGGTATCTCGCTCGCGGGCACCACCGTAATCCGTTCGTGAATCTGATAGCGCACCGTCCCGGGATACACCACCCATAGGTGCTCAAGCCCCAGATCCTGCAGCGCGACATGCATGGACTTCGTGGTGCCGGGCGCATCGGCGTATTTGATCTCGAACCCGTGTCGTTTGCCGCGAACGTGAACCAGCAGGTCGAGTTCTGCGCCACTCTGGGTTGCCCAGTAGTATGCGTCGCGAGTTTGTAACGCCGAGATAACCTGTTCAATCACGAATCCTTCCCACGAGGCGCCGAGTTTGGGGTGTCCAAGCAGTTCGTCGTGGGTGGACAGTCCGAGCAGGGTATGGAGCAGGCCGGAATCTCGAATGTAGATTTTCGGCGCCTTGACCTGCCGCTTCTTGATGTTCTCGAACCAAGGGGCGAGCACCCGCACCATGAACGCTCCCGCCAGGATGTCGAGATACCGGCGTGCCGTTTTTTCATCGACTCCGAGTGATCGTGCAAATTCTGCGGCGTTCCACAGGTGTCCGTGGTAATGCGCGATCATGGTCCAGAAACGGCGGAGCGTCGTCGCTGGTATGGAGATGCCGAGCTGCGGAAGGTCTCGTTCGAGAAACGTCCGGACGAAAGACGATCGCCAATCGTTCGAGGCCGTGCTGTCGGGCGCGAGATATGAGCGGGGAAACCCACCTCGTATCCACAGGGGGCGCAGGTGGTCGCCCCCGGTTTCGCGAAGATCAAATCCTGAGAGGTCGACCACGCCAATTCGGCCCGCCAACGATTCGGAGAGATTTCGAATCAGTGAGGGCGACGCGCTACCAGTCAGCAGGAACTGCGTCGACCGTTCCGCGCGGTCGAGCAGGACGCGAATGGGCGGAAAAATTTCCGGCATGCGTTGCGCTTCGTCGATGACCACCAGTCCCTCAAGCGGCCCCAGAGTCTGCTCGGGCGTTTCGAGCTTCCGCTTGTCGACACTGCTTTCAAGGTCGAAGTATGTGGCGCCCGTGCCGGCGATCATTCGAGCAAGCGTTGTTTTGCCGCACTGTCTGGGCCCCTCGATGGCAACAGCCGGGTGAACGCGGAACAGACGTGCGACTTGTGCTCGGGCCTCCCGACGCTCGATCATTCTACAAAGTTAATCCATGTAAATCCGGAGTTCAACTCCTTATTTGCAAGGATTTCATTAGTTAGGTACAACCGCAGACATAGCCCGCGCCACCATCAATGACCCATGGTGATCGGCATTTCCATCCATTCTTAAGGCGGAAATTTCTGCCCTTTTCCACCGTTACCACCGAACGCATCAGCAATAGGCAGGAATTGCCGCAGTCCGGTACCTCGCAACAGACATAGGCGTAACTGATTGATTTTACGAGGTTTAGGCCGTTCAACCATTCTGATTTCGTGACGTAGCAACGCCCAATTACCGTTTGGCCCGCTCATTGCTTTCCCTACCGGTGGATACGTTCGCCCTCCACCACGGGAACACGATGCTTTTCGGACTCATCGATCGAGCTAGCAACGCCTCACCACTCAAGGCCTCTCTGGACCAAAGCGTCCAGCGCACGCGCGTCATTGCCGACCGCGTCGCCCGGGCCTCAGTGAACAACGGCGATGGTTTCAGCCTGACCGCCAAGTCGGACGATCCGAACGCCGCCCCGGCCGGCGAAAATGTGAACGACATCAACGTGGAAGACGAAATGGCTGCCCTGGGCGATGAACAACTTCGCTTTCTCGTCACCAGCCGACTGCTTGAAAAGACCTACGCCAGCCTCCGCTCGGCCATCAAAGGTGCTCCGTAATGCCCATTGATGGAGTGCGCCGCCTCGGCCTGCTGCCCATGCCCGGCCAGACGCCCAGTCGCCCGATGTTTCGCGGGCTCGCCATTGCCGCCAGTGGGCTGAGCGCGCAGCGCCAACGTATCGAAACCATCGCGCAGAACATCGCGAACGCCGACGTCGCCAGCTCGCCAGATGGCACGAGCGGCTACAAGCGCCGCACGCTGCTGACGGAAACAGCGAACGAAAACAACGCCATGTTCGCCAGCCAGATGCCGTTTGGCGCTGCCGGCAACGGTGGCGGCTCGGGTGCGGCTTCTGGAGCCAGTTCGCGGGCGACAAGCGCGGCCGGAGACTCTCGGCGGTCAATAGAAGTGCCATTGCTGCAAGGCCCGTCCAACATCGGCTCACAGATGGGCGGCCAGCAATTCGGCGTCGCCGTCACCGGCGTGTCGGAAGACGGCGATGAAGGACGCCTCGTGTACGAACCAGGCCATCCGCTCGCAGACGCCAGTGGCTACGTGCGGTATCCGAAAATCGAAACGACCATGGAAATGGCCAACCTTGCTGATGCCAAACGTTTGTACGAAGCCAACGCCTCGGTTTTCCAGGTGACGAAATCGATGCTGCGCGCAGCACTCGATATCTGATCGACTCTGCTTTTCTGACTTCCAGTTTCTCTCGCGACGGTTATGAGCATCAACGGTATCGGTAATCCGCTTCACACAAACATCGGCCCTCTCAGCAGGCCTGATGAAACGTCGCGCCCGTCGGTTGATCGCGCGCCAAACCGCGCGGGCAATACGTCGACTGCGCTGGCTCCGGCACGCACGACGCTCAAACCACAGGCACCTATTGCCGGACAGGGTGCGCTCCAGAGTGCCGTTCCCGCCGAGGCACCAGCCGGCACCGACCCGACGCTGTGGAGCGTGTTGACCAACGATGAACGCAACTTTTTTGCGAAGACCGCATCGCTGGGACCGCTGACCTACGGCCGCATCAAGGCCGCAACGCTGCCAGAACCGCCGTCCGTTCGTGGCGGACGTCTGGATGTTCGCGCCTGATCTGCTCGACGACTGAAAACCGCACCACTCGCTGCACTTACCGACACTCACGGCTTCCTCGAGACACCATGCAATCCCGAATTGAACTGCTGACGCGTTCGCTCGACGCGTTTCAGACGCGCGACACCGGTGTGAAACAGGTACCGCTGCTTCCGGAAGGCGGAAACTCAGCCTTTGGGGATTCGTTGACGCGGCTGTTGAACGAAGCGTCGGACGCGGGTGCGGCCAGCGCCGATCTCACCAAGCGGTTTGCCGCGGGTGAAAACGTCGAATTGCACAAGATCATGGCTGCATCGGAAGAAGCCGGCATTGCGTTGGACCTGGTCATTGAACTGCGCAACAAAGCCGTCGAAGCGTATCGCACCCTCATCAACATGCAGAGCTGATTAAGGCATGTCATCCCTGCTCGAGTCCATTTTTGGTCGCAGCGTCGCCCCACGTCAGGTCGCCATCATTGGTGTCGGCGTGCTGGTGACCGCTGCGATTGTTGGCGTCGCGAACTACACGACGAAGCCCGTCCAGATCCCGCTGTTTGCGGGACTGCCCCTCGCCAGCGTTTCCGACATGACGGCGAAGCTGACGGAGCTCAATATCAAGTACAAGCTGGACGAAAGCGGCACCACCATCATGGTGAGCACCGAAGATCAGGCCGAGGCGCGCGTACAGTTGGCGAAGGAAGGATTGCCAAACGCCGGACGCCCGGGCATGGAGTTGTTCGACAAGCCCACGTGGGGCATGACCGACTTTACGCAGAAAGTGAACTATGGTCGCGCGCTGGAAGGAGAGCTGGAGCGCACCATCAGCACCATGCGCGATGTCGAAAAGGTTGACGTGCATCTCGCGCTCGAAGAGGAATCGCTGTTCAAGCAGAACGAACGGCCGTCGAAAGCTTCGGTGACACTCACCATGAAAGGGGGAGATTCCCCTTCGGAGTCGGTAGTACGCGGCATTGCCAGTCTCGTCGCCGGCAGCATTGGGGGTCTCGATCCACAACACGTCACCATTCTGGATGAACGTGGACACGCGCTGGCCAGTGCTGATGACGGATCGGTATCGGGATTGACCAGCCGTCAGCTGACGGTGCAACGCGAAATTGAAGTCTCGCTGGAAAAGAAGGCGGAGCATTTGCTCAACAGCCTGGTTGGCCGCGGCAACAGCCGCGTGCAGGTCACGGCCAGCGTGAATTTCGACAAACTCGAACGCACGGTGCAGGCGGTCGATCCTGAAAAACAAGTGGCGAGCAGCGAACAACGCGCCGAAGTCACGCCGGGTTCACCGCAACAGGGGGCCGGATACAGCACCACCGCCACCTCGTTCGAGAATTCGCGCAGCGTGGAGAATTTTGTGGCAGCGATTGGCACCCTTCGCAAACTGACCGTCGCAGTACTGGTGGCCGATAAAGTCACCATCACACCCGCCGACAGCGGGGCCACCAGCGCCCCCGACCCAATCATTACCCCACGCACGGCCGAAGAAGTTGCGCGGATCGAAGCACTCATGCGCAACGCGCTGGGTGTCGACTCGACTCGCGGCGATCTCATCTCGGTAGTCTCGGCGCCTTTCGACATGTCACGCGCCGAAGTCCGTTCCGATTCGATACCGACGCTCAGTGTCATTCAGCAAGTGCAGAATAATCCGCTGCCGTTTGTTGGCATCAGCGGTATGATCGCGTTGCTCATCATTGCCGTGGTTGCGATGATGGCGCTGAAACCGAAGAAAGTTCCGACCCCGGCCGTTCCGGCCCTTGCGGCGGCACCCAGATATCCGGAATTGCCGCCGTCGCAGCAAATGGCGGCAGCACTGCAGTCGCCTGCCGACGACGATGCCATTGAGCCCGCACCGCGCCAGGTGATGCTGCCGGCCATTGCCATCTCGCCCGAACGTGAACAGGCCATCGCGACAGTTGAACAACGTCCTGAGGCAGCCGTCCGTGTCACCCGTAATTGGCTCCGCTCCTAATGGCTGCTGCACGTCAGGCTGACAAATATTCGCCCGTGCGAATCACGGGGCGGCAGAAAGTCGCCATCGTTTGTATGGCGCTTGGCGCAGAACATGCGGCGAAGGTTACCGCCGAACTGCACCCGGAAGAGGCCGAAATTGTCGCGCTGGAAATGGCGCAGCTCTCGGCCGTCCCGCCCACGCTGATCGACACCGTGCTGACGGAGTGGCTCGAGCAAACGCTCGCTCTCGACTCGTTGTCGACCGGCGGTGTTGAGTTTGCGAAGGACGTGTTGGAGAGAGCCTTCGGCTCGAACAAGGCGCAAGCCATTCTGAAACGTATTCAGGGGCAGCTCGACGACACCGATCGGTTCAATGGGTTACGTCGCGCCGACCCGCAGCAGCTCGGCAACACACTGCGCGGTGAACATCCGCAGACCATTGCGCTGGTGCTCGCGCACCTCGATCCCAATCAGGTTGCTCACATCATTCGGGAACTTGACCCGAAGTTGGGCGGTGACGTGATGTATCGCATTGCGCGCATGGAAAAAGTCGCACCCGACATGATCACGCTCATCGAGAGGGCCATTGGCAGTGAAGCGGATATGGCATTCACACAAGGCATGAGTGCGGTGGGTGGCCCAGCGGCCGTCGCCGCGGTACTGAACCTGGTGAATTCGGCCCTGGAAAAGGAAGTGCTGGAAATGGTGGCCGACAAAGACACGGCCCTCAGCGACCAGATCAAGAACCTCATGTTCGTGTTCGAAGATCTCGTGGCCCTGGACGACAAGTCGCTGCAACGCCTCATGCGCGAAGTGGAAGTCAAGCAGCTCGCGCTTGCGCTCAAAGCGGCCAGCGCCGAACTCAAGGCCAAGATCATGGGCACCATGTCGCAGCGCGCGGTCCAGGGACTCAAGGAAGAGATGGAGTTCCTTGGACCCGTCAAGATGCGCGATGTCGAATCCGCACAAACAGAAGTGGTCGGCAAGGTGCGCGCCCTCGAGGAGAGCGGAGAAATTGTGCTGAGCAGTGGAAGCGACGATGTCATCATCTGAGCCGATGCCGCGTATGCCGGTTACCGCATGGGCGCTTGATGAACTCGAGATGCCGAATATTTTCGAAGCGCCGCTGATCCGGGAAATGGCGGCCCATGCTGAGAACGATGGTGAGGCCCCGGAACTGGCGTCGCCACAGGAGCGCGCACGGATTGAAGCGGCCGCGTACGCACATGGCAGGGCCGACGGAGAAAAGATTGTACGCGCCGAGTTCGCCCCGCATTTGGAATACGCAGCCGGCGCACTGAACGCAGCGCTGGAGAACGTGCAGCTGCACCAGGCGCGGTGGACGTCCAACGCCGAAGAGAATCTGGCGGTCCTCGCAGTCGCGGTCGCACGCCAACTGATTGCGAAGGAAGTCGAAACCGATGCAACCATTGTGTCCGCACTCGTCAAACAAGCGCTGGCGCAATTCCCGCTCGACCAGACGGTTACCGTGCGACTGCATCCGGAAGACGTTGACTCGTGTAATGCGCTGTTGAAAGCACCGGACGGTGAGCGATTCCCGGAAATTCGCTGGACGCCCGACGTGCATGTGCAACGCGGAGGCTGCCTGGTGGAAGGACGCGAACGGATTATTGATGGACGCGTGGACACGGCGCTTGAACGCATCTATCGCATGATCGGCAACGTGCAGGCGTCGTGATCACCCCCACGCAATATCAAGCCGCGCATCGCGACGTGTTTCACGCCGATGCCTACACGCCCGAAGCGACTCTCATGCTGGAACGCATGGAGAGCACCGAGCGTTTTGCCTCGTACGGTCGCGTGATTCGCGTGGTGGGATTGGTGCTGGAAGCCACTGGCCTTGAGGTGGGGCTGGGCGCACTGTGCCGCATTACGAGTCACAGCCGCGACCATTCCGTGTTGGCCGAGGTCGTTGGATTTCACGAGCGCGGCGTGTTGCTCATGCCGCTTGGTGAAATGGATGGTTTGCATCCGGGGTCGATTGTGCAACCGCTGGGTCGCACGTTTGGCGTCGATGTCGGTCCCGCGCTGCTGGGCCGCGTGTTGAATGGTCTGGGGCATCCCATCGATGGAAAAGGCAAACTCGATGTGATTGATCGCGTGCCCCTGTCCGCCGAACCGCCCAATCCGCTGGAACGCCAGACTATCGATTCGCCAATGGAAACGGGCGTTCGCGCAATTGATGGACTCCTGACCATTGGGAAAGGCCAACGCGTCGGAATCTTTGCCGGCTCGGGTGTGGGCAAAAGCACCATGCTGGGCATGATCGCGCGTCAAGCCAAAGCCGATGTCAACGTCATCGCGCTGCTTGGGGAACGCGGTCGCGAAGTGCGGGATTTTCTTGACAACGCGCTTGGGGCGGAAGGTTTGGCGCGATCAGTCGTTATTGTTGCGACGGGTGATCAGGCCGCGCTGGTTCGCGCGCGCGGCGCACTGGTGGCGACGGCCATTGCCGAATATTTCCGCGACCAGGGCAAGCAGGTGTTGCTGATGGTCGATTCCGTCACGCGTGTCGCGATGGCCTGGCGCGAAATTGGATTGGCCACTGGCGAGCCGCCAACGACCAAAGGATATCCCCCTTCAGTATTCGCGGCGTTGCCCCGCCTGCTGGAGCGTGCTGGCAACGCGGCGGTGGGCGGCATTACCGGCATCTACACGGTGCTGGTAGACGGCGACGATTTCAATGAGCCGGTGGCCGACGCGGCCCGCTCCATACTGGACGGACACATTGTGCTCACGCGCAAGTTGGCGGCGCAGAATCATTATCCGTCTATTGACGTGCTTGAGTCCAAGAGTCGCGTGAAGGATCACATCGTGAATAGTGCGCAACGCCAGGCCGGCAACGCGCTGCTGCGACTGGAAGCCGCGTACCGGGAGAAAGAGGACTTGATCATGGTGGGCGCGTACCAGCGTGGGAGTGATCCGTATGTGGACGCCGCCATCATTTATCGCGAACGCATGTTGCAGTTCCTGCAGCAGCGGCCCGATGAAGTGATGCGGTACGGCGATACGTACAACGCGTTGTTGCAGATTGCCGAAGCGATTGAAACGTCAGTGGGTCGGAGAAACTGATGTTCCGTTTCCGACTGCAACGGGTGCTCGAGTTGCGCGAAAAGGCCGAGCGGGCGCAGGCCCTCGAATTGGCGAAAGCGGAAGAGACCGCCAGTGCCGCACGCCAACAGCGCGACGACCTGCAGACACTGCGTGCCGCGTCTCGCGACCAACTGTCCACGGCACACTCAGCCGACCCGACCGTGGGCCACCTGCATCATCTGGGTTTCGTGCTGAATGCGCTCGATGAGCGACTGGGATACGCGTCGCAAACGTTGTCGTCTGCCGAAGGCGTGGTATCGAGTGCGCGCGTATCCCTCGAGACCGCCGCACGGGACCGTCGCGTGATGGACCGGCTGAAAGACAAACACGAGGACGAACATCGGGCGCAGGAAAGTCACCGCGATCGCGTGACCATGGACGAAATCGCACTGACGCGTTACACGCGCCTGCGCGAAGCAAAGACCAACGAATTGCATGCCACCGGGAGCGGCACCGCGCATACGCCGGCGCCCCTCACCCGCTCCACTTCCAAAACTCCCCACGGGGTCTCTGACGCATGAAGAAGCTGCTCATTCCCGCCGTACTGGCGGTGGTCCTTGGTTTGGGCGCCGGCTCGGCCTTTTCCTACAAGAACGCCAAAGAAGCGGCGAAGGTGTTTGCCGCCCACGTCGCCGATAGCGTCGCCAAACACGTTAAGGACTCCACGACCGCTGCGGACAGCGTCGCGAAAGACGAACAGGCTCGGGAACTGGCGGCGGCGGCGGAAGAAATTCCGCTGACACCGGCAGACTCTATTCGTCTTGCGCAGAATCAACCAACGACCTTGAGTGCTGCGACGAACGGTTTGCCAAACGCGACCGATCCGAAACATGAGGCGCCCGCCTCCAAAACATCACGCGCGCCAGCGGCCACCGCTGACCACGGCGCTCCGTCAAAACCTCCTGCCGCCGCACCTAAAGCTGCCGCCGCCGGAACAAGACCTGGCACAGCGCCGGCGAAAACGACGCCAAAGGTCGCGACGGCAACGACGCCTGAACATGCGGCCGAGGAAACACACGCGCCCGACAACAAAGCTCCGGCCGCACTCGAAGGCGCACTGCCGGAACGCCGCATTGCAAAGATCTTCGGCGCCATGCAGAGCAAGGACGCCGCGAAAGTACTTGAACAAATGACCGACAGCGATGTCCGCGTCATTCTCGGCATGATGGGTGACAAACAGGCCGCAGCAATTTTGACGGCCCTTCCCGCCGCACGCGCTGCCGCGATCAGCAAGGGGACGCTGGCCAAGGACGAGAAGAAACCGAACGGAGGGCAGCCATGAACGTTGCCGGTGTGATGGGGTTTCCGACGCCGCTGGCGGGTGCCAAGCGCGCCGAGCAGTCTGCACCGGCCGATGAAGCCGGTGCGTCGCGCCGCACCACGAACAGCGCCGAGTTCACCGCATTTTTGAACATGCTTGTTGGCAGCGATGCCAAACTTCGCACCGACTTGCTGAAGCAACTGCCGGCCGAGGGCGCCGGGCTGTTGGACCATCTGCTGGCTGGTGCGATGGACGGCCACGCGGAGAACCCGGCCCTCGCGGCGGAAGGATTTCCAGCACAGAGCGCCACGGACGCAGTGCGTTACGGAATGTTGGCGAATCGTGCGACGTCGCTGGAGACTCCCGCGTTGCAGAACGCGTCGAAGGTCACACCTTCGGACGAGAACGGGATGGTGCCAACTGTGCAGACTGCGTCCGGCCAGTCGCGCATCACCCCCGCTGTCCTCGCACGTATTGCTGCGCGCAAAACGCCGTCGGTCGAGGAACTGCTCGCTGTTGGAGATCGTGAAGGTGCGCTAGCTCGTGCCACACTCGATGACCTTCTGGCCAAAGCCGGCACCGTTGAAGGTGTGTCACTGTCCACCATGAACGAGATCAATGCGACATTGGCGGCGGCGCTGGCTGCTTCGGCGGCCGATGTTGGTACGCCCGTCAGGAATATGGAAGCGCTCGACCCGGAGTTACGCGCGCGTTTCGCGCGTGTCGTTGACCGGATGAAAAACGAATTTGGCCACGACGTCAGTGTTGTGGAAACGGCCCGCTCGCAGGAGCGTCAGGATCATCTGTACGCACAGGGCCGCTCGAATGCGGGTGCGGTTGTCACGTGGACGACCGAGTCCATGCACACGCACGGCGAGGCACTGGATGTTGTCGTTGACGGCACGTGGAACAACCCAACCGGCTTTGCACGACTGCAGCACATTGCCAGGGAAGAGGGGCTTGGTACGCTTGGTGCGCGCGATCCCGGTCATCTGGAATTGCCGAAAGACGCGTGGACTGAGTCCTGGACAACCAATGCAGACGTGCGCGTCACCAGTTCCGTAACATCAGCGGGTAACACCGGCATCGCCCGTGTTGCAACCGTCGCGCGCGTTGCAGCGGTCGCCTCGGCAGGGACTGCCGGTCCAGCGGCAACAATGCCGCAACCCGTGCAGCAAAACGCGCCTGTTCACGCATCGTTGGGACTTGTTGCGGAGGGGGCGAATACCAACAGCAAGGCTTCATCTCCCAACAACAGCGCCGACCAGGACGCCACGCGCGGCCGACGCAACGCGCAGTCGCGCAACACGTTGTCCGCAGCGGACAGTGCGACGGAAAATGCGACATCGCGTTCGACACGCACCGAACGTGACCACTCAGGCACACAAAATGCATCGCCCATGTTCGGCGGAACGACCGGTTCGTCCGCCAACTTCATCGGTCCTGTTGATGAAGTGCAACGACCGGCTGGTGCGACTGCAGCAGAAGCGGCCGAGCGCGTAGACGGCATCAATACCATGCGGCAGCAGCAGGGCAGCAAACCGCTTTCGCAGATTACGCTGGAAGTAGATGGTCCGAACGGCAGCACGCAGGTCACGGTGGACGTCCGCGGCAACACGGTGGGCACGCACATCAGTGCTGACAGTCAAAGCGCCGATCGCATGCGGTCTCATGTGAACGAGCTCAAGACGGGATTGGAGAACCGCGGGTTGGAGTCGGATACGGTGCGCATCAGTGCGCAGGGCGCGCGTCCAACCGACGCAGCCGACCCGGTGAAGGCAGGTGCAGGCAGCGATCGGGAAGCAATCCGGATGTCGGGCGCAGGGGCTTCCGGAAATTCGGGCAACAGTGAAGGAGCAACACAGCAGCAGCGTGACCGTTCATCAGCGGCGCGTGACTTCGAAGAGAGACAGGCAACCCGGGAAGAGCAGCGCGCACAACAGGACCGCGCAGCGCAGCGCGATGGACAGAACCCGCAACGTCGTGGGACCAGCTCACCGGACGCGCAGCGTCCGCAATATCAGGAGAAGCGATGATCAGTACCGTTCGCAATACGTCCACGTTTTCGCCGCTGTTCAACACCACGGCGGCCAACGAAACCACCCCGCTGAAGGGACCGGCCGAGCCGACGCCTGCGCGTTCGGCGACGCCGCTCTCTGATTCAATGGGCAAGGACGATTTCATGAAACTGCTGGTCGCGCAGCTCAAGAATCAGGATCCGCTTAACCCCATGGACGGCAAGGACATGGCCGCGCAACTTGCGCAGTTCTCGTCCGTTGAGCAGATGATGCAATTGAATAAGACCGTGTCCGAACAGTCGGCTGCGCAGAACGATATGCTGACGGCGCTGGACGATCTGACCAAGGCGCAAGGCGCACAAGGTGACAACCTGGCCGCGCTCATCGAAGGCCAGATGGCGGTTTCGACGGTTGGGAAGGTTGGCGTGACCAATGGCAACAGGCTCTTTGTCGAGCGCGATGGCAGTGGCAGTGTCACGATTGATACCGGCGCGATTGCGGGCTCGGGGCAAATGGTGGTGAAGGACGCCATGGGCAACATCGTCGCGACCGGCGATGTACTCGACGTCAAAGCAGGTCTGCAAAATATCGACTTGCGCGACTTGAACATCACACCAGCGCTCAAAGGTGGTTCGTACACCTATTCGTTCGAGGTCACCGCCCCCAACAAGGCGCCGGTGAACGTCAAGACGTACACCACGGGTCGCATTACCGGCTTGCGTTACGAAAATGGAAGTCCGGTGTTGATGGTTGGCGATTCGCTCAGCGTTCCGTTTTCGCAGCTCGTGCAGGTTCGCAACTAGCGAACCCCGGCAGTTTTTCAGATACCGTCCGCGTTTTTCGATGGCAGTTCCGTTCCATTCTCATAGGAGTTCAAACCACGCATGCTTCGCTCACTCTATGCCGGTGTTTCCGGTCTGCGCAACAACCAGGTGCGCATGGACGTTATCGGCAATAACATTGCCAACGTGAACACCGTCGCGTTCAAGTCTGGCCGCGTCACGTTCAAGGAAGGATTCGCCCAGTTGTTGCAGGGCGCCAGCCGTCCACCTGGAGATCAGGGCGGTATTAACCCCGTACAGATTGGGCTGGGCATGCAGATTGGTTCCATCGATCAGATGTTCAGCCAGGGCAACATCGAAACCACTGGTTTGAATACCGACGTGGCCATTCAGGGTGATTCGTTCTTTGTGGTAAGAAAAGGCAATCAGAGTTTCTTCACACGCTCTGGCAATTTCCAGGTGGACGCCCTCGGTCAAATGGTTTCGCCCACCAACGGCTTCGTGGTGCAGGGTCGCACGTACGAAAACGGAATTCTGCTGGACGGCATTCGCGACATTCGCCTGCCGTTCGGACAAAAAGTTTCCGCCAAGGTCACCGACGAAGTCACACTCGCAGGCAATCTCAATGCCTCCTCGCCCGTGTTCCAGGGTTCGTTCGCGAACGCCATCGACCGGGCATTGCCCATCAATGAAAAGGCGTGGACGGAATCGCAGATTGCCGTGTACGATTCGCAGGGCAGCAAACATGACGTGAAAATTCAGATGTGGAAGACGGGTGCGAACACATGGGATTGGAAGATTGATCCGATTGCCAGTGCCAATACGCAGCCGTCCCAGACAGACGGCGCTTCCCCGCCATCCGACATCACGTTACCGACCGCGCCAGCTGGCTATGAGATTCTTCCGGCAAACGTGATCGTCGCGAGCCCCACGGGCACGCTGTACACCACGCCTGGGGATTACTCGGTGAATGCGGGTCCACCGGCAGCGGTGCAGTTCACGACGAACATGCCCTCCAATGCGCTCGTGAACATTTCGTACTTCATGAGCCCGACAGCGACGGTGGCCGGTACCAACTCCGGCACCATCACGTTTGACACGACCGGCATCATGAGCACCAACATCACCGCGGCGCTGGACTTTGCGGTGCCAGGTGCGAACCCGGTCATGATCAACATGAAGTTGAGCGGTGGTGTGAGCGGCCTCACGCAGTTTGCGTCGACGGGTTCGACCGCGGTGCTTCGTGACCAAAACGGGTACACGTCGGGCACGCTCCAGAACTTTTCCATCGATCGGTTCGGACTTATCACGGGCTTCTTCACCAACGGTACCACGTCACCACTCGCCAAGATTGTGCTGGGCGACTTCAACAACCCGGCCGGTCTGCTTCGCATTGGCGATAACATGTATCAGGAGTCGGCGAACTCCGGCGGTGCCGTCATGGGCTTCGCGCTGGAGGGCTCGCAGTCACAGCTGGCCAGCGGTGCCCTGGAAATGTCCAACGTCGATCTGGCGCAGGAGTTCACGAACATGATCGTGGCCCAGCGCGGCTTCCAGGCCAACGGTAAGGTGGTGTCCACGTCTGACGAGATGCTGCAGGAGTTGATGGGTATCAAGCGGTAAGCGTCGGTCTGAATAGTCGCAGGGGGCCGAGGTCAGAGACCCGGCCCCTGCGTTGTTTCGGTAGGGTTCGGTACAGGGGTCATGGTCGCCACCGCGGACCGGCAAAATGTGCCCCACCCGACATTTATTGCCACTCGATGCTCAGTGTATAATGGTTGAGTTTGCCAGAGAATTCCTCTTATTCTTGAATCGTAAGTCTTTATATGACAACTACATAGGGTGTGTAGCGTGAGTGCAGCGCCCTCGCCAATCCGTCTGGCATTGCCCATGCTTCTATAGCTGGCGTAGCCACACACCTCCGCCTTCACCGCCCCTATGTCCGACGCCCCAGCGCAAGCCGCACCGGAAACAGAAACCCCCAGTGGCCCGAAATCCAAACTGCCACTGATTGCCGCGATTGTCGTCGGTCTGGCCGTTGGCGGCGGATCGGGTGCCGCGGTGGTCGGCCCCCTTGTCGCAAAAAAACTTGGAGTGTCTGCTCCAGCCACCACCGACACCTCCGCCGAACAGGGCGCGGCCGCGGCGGAAGGCGAACACGGAAAAGAAGGCGAAGCTGGCAAAGGCGATGCGGTCGCTCCCCCCGTTCTCTTGCTTGAGAATCTCGTGCTGAACCCGGCATCGTCTGGCGGAAGTCGCTACCTGCTGATGTCCATTGCCATCGAGAGTGCCACCAAAACCGCGTTGGACGCGCTGACGCTCCGCGACGCAGAACTCAAAGATCTCATCCTCACCACACTCGGCCAGAAAACGGTGGACGAATTGTCGAACGTGGCCGGTCGTGAAGTGATCAAGACAGAATTGATCGCGGCCGTGCAAGAGCGCTTCGGCAAAGACTCCATCAAGCACTTGTACTTTCCGCAGTTCGTGATCCAGTAACACCCATGGCGAACGACACGTTAAGCCAGGTCGATATTGACCGTCTGCTGGGAGGGTCGGCGAAACTCACGCCGCGTTCTACCGCCAAGCTGGACGTGCAGGTGTACGACTTTCGCCGCCCGCACCGCGTTTCAAAAGAACGCTTGCGCACGCTGGAAGCCATGTACGAGCGTCTGGTCAAAAGCCTCGAAGGGTGGCTGATCGCGCGCGTGCGCGGCCAGCTGGAAATTCGATTGCAAAGTGTCGAGCAATTCTCGTTTGGAGAATTCACGCTCTCGCTGCCCACGCCGTGTTCCTCGTTCATCTTCGATATCGTCGGCACGGGCCAAAAGGGCGTGATTGACGTTGGACAGGAATTCGCGTACTACATCATTGATCGGGTGTTTGGTGGCGACGGTCTGGCGCCCGCCCCCATTCGTGTGTTGACGCCCATTGAACGCATGGCTGTGCGCACGGTGGCCGACAAGGTGTCGGGGCTCTTGCAGGAAGTGTGGCAGGATCACGCGCCACTTGAAGTGGATATCACCGCCTTCGAATCGTCTCCGGAAATTCTGCAGGTGATCAATCGCGAAGACCCCGTGCTGGTGGCCAACGTGGAGATTACCGCTGGAAACGCGAGCAGTTTGTTGTTGATCTGTCTACCGTTTTCCGTCCTGGACAGGTTCTTCAACTCTACTGGGACTGAGCGGGTTGCCCCCATGACTGCGCCGGAAGGGGAACGCGAAGCATCGCGCCAGCGCGGCGAATCGTCACTGCGCGCGACACGCGTCCCCATCACCGTCCGGCTGCCGGAATTTCAGATTTCACTGCGCGACCTTTCGCAGCTGCAAGTGGGCTCGGTCGTGCCAACCCATCTGCCCAAAGATGCACGCGTCATTCTGCGCGCGGGCACGCAAGAACGTTTCATTGGCCATCCAGGCCGAGTGGGCGGCCACGTCGCCGTTCGCATTCTTGATGCGGTGCAGCCCGCACCCACCGCCTCTGACTCACGGACTCCCCGAGCATGAATCCCGCCGAAATCGACGCACTCGTCGCCAGTGTGCAAGCCGCGAAAGCGGCAGGACACACACCAGAAAGTTCTTCCGACAGTGGCAGCGCGGCCCGCACACCACACGCGCCGCAATTCACCGATTTTGAAAGCACCATGCTTGGCACCACCGAAGTGCCAATCTCCATGTTGCTCGACTTGACGCTGCCTGTTTCGATAGAACTGGGACGCACCAGCATGACCGTGCAGGAAATTCTGCGCCTCGGTCGCGGTTCGGTTATTCAGCTCGATCGACTCGCCGGCGAGCCCATTGACATTTACGTCGGCGATCGCCGCTTTGCCTCAGGCGAAGTGGTGGTACTGGGCGAACACTTTGGCGTACGGATTACGCGCATTCTGGCCACCGCACCGGCGTCACTGGCCGCGTGATGACTCCGGCATTCGGAACACGCCCGTCAACGACGTGAGCTGATGATGTTCCTGCAATCGATGAGCATTGTCGCCGCGCTGTTGTTCGTACTGGGCCTGGTCGCCGTCGCGGTGTGGGTCGCGAAGCGAATGGGCGCCGTACCAACGGGTCCGCGTAATCGCGTGGCCATCGAAGTAGTGCAACGTGTTTCGATGGGACCGAAAACCGGACTCGCCGTGGTGCGTGTTGGCGAAAAAGTGATGGCCGTGTCAATGGGCCCCGATGGCATGCGTCCCTTGTTTGAATTGGACGAAGCAGACCGGCAGCGTGTCTTGGCCACGAGTACCACGGCCCCCCCGTTTGCGTCCAGTGTTGGCGCCGGTCGCGCGATTGGAAACTTCCTGCCACCGACCCTCGCGCGGATGTTTCAGCGCCACACCGTCACGGCGCCAGTTTCGTTTGCCGATTCAATGAAGTCTGCGCTCAATCCGAGTGCGCCTGCAACACACATGCAACCCGTGTCCACTCCGCCCGAGCCAGTCTCGGCCGCAGAGCGCGATTTCCGCAGTATGCTGAACATCGCGATGTCTGGAGCCACCCGACTGGCCGTGTTTGGTGGAGTGTTCGTGCTGTCCGCGGTGAACGTTTCGTCGAACATCGGTGCACAAGCAGCACCGCCCGTGGTCACCGCGCCCGCAGTCACTGCGCCCGCGCAAATTCAACCGGTTGCACCACCATCGAATTCGCAGGCAACGCCTTCCAACACACAGGCTGGCGCAACCAATCAACCGGTTACGCAACCGGCCGCACAACCGCCAAGTCAACCCGCTGCGCAACCGCCAAGTCAACCCGCTGCGCAACCGCCAAGTCAACCCGCCGCGCAACCGCCAAGTCAACCGGCGGCACAACCGGCGACTCAACCGACAACGCTGCAAACTCCGCAGTCTGGCGCGACGAACACGACGCAACCCGTGACGCCGGGCGCGTCGGGCAGGGCTGATGCCATCGTACCCCGACCACCCGTTGCAACGCCGCCTGCATTCGTCACACCAACAGGTTCGCGCGCACCACGCACGGCGAATGTTCGTCCGGCGCAAACGCGCGTTCCGTTAACGTCACCGGGTGCGCAAGCGCGTGCCCAGAGTTCCGCGACCGATTCAACAAAGCGCACGCCACAACCCAAAGCCCCCACCTCGAGTGTGCTGCCAGGCACCGCGCCGCGCGGTCCAACCCGCAGCAGCGCTGCACCAACCGCACCGGTTGCGGGGGGTGACGAAGCGTTGGCCAACATGCTGCCGCAGATGGACCTCAAAATGGGCGATGGCAAAGATGGTGGCCTTCGCTTGAGTGGCACCGTTGGCATTGTCGTCATGATGGGATTGCTGACGCTGGTGCCAACGCTGGTGCTCATGATGACAGGCTTTACCCGCATCCTGATTGTGCTGCACTTTCTGAAACAGGCGATGGGCACACAGTCCGCGCCGCCCGCGCAGCTATTGGCCGCGATGGCGCTGCTGCTGACCGGATTTGTCATGGCGCCCACACTGACCGAAGTGAACCGGAGCGCGTTGACGCCGTGGATGGATGGCCAGATGACGCAGGTGGAGATGCTCAGGGAAGGCGTCAAACCCATGCGCGTGTTCATGCTCAAACAAACGCGCGAATCCGATCTCAAAACGTTTATTGAATTGAGCCGCCTGCCCCGCCCCAACACGGTGGACGATGTGCCGTTGCACGTGTTGATGTCGGCGTTCGTCGCGAGTGAACTGCGCCGTGCGTTTCAGATTGGGTTCATGGTGTATTTGCCCTTCATCATCATTGACGCGGTGGTGGCATCGGTCCTCATGAGCATGGGTATGTTCATGTTGCCGCCCGCCATGATATCCATGCCGTTCAAGCTGCTGCTGTTCGTGCTGGTGGATGGCTGGGGGCTCATCATCACCGCGCTTATTAACAGTTTCAAGTAGATTTGGTCAACGGCGGGCCCGCTGCGCACATATTCTGAAATTCGTCGTCGGGCATTCGCAACAATCGGTCAAACTGCGGTAAGCGGAAACGAGCGGAAACTCCGATCAGGCGGATCTGTCCCGAGCGTGCAGCAAGCGCCGCACTTCAATGATTTTTTGCATGATTTGTGCGTAGCAGGCCACGAGTACATGATCGCGGCGTACGCAATCAAAAATAGCAATCCCGCCTGGGTTTACGCATTCTCTGCCCATGCGGAGCAAATCCGATTGATCCGTGTTTCCGCAACTTTCCGCTGAACAGCAGTGGAAACAATGGTCGCAACCGGGCCAGACACTGTCTGCCCACTGGACACTCATCTGAGCGCAGAAGTTCGCGGAGCCCCTACGCCGCCCCACGATCGACCGCGTCCTGTCTCCGCTGCGCCTCGGTCCAATCAATCACCGGCGCAACTTCCGCATCGTCCAACCCAAGACTCGCCAGCGCACGCTCCACCACCGGCGCGCCGAGATGTTCCGGCAACGCCTGGCCAAACGCCAGCTCAGCGCGGCGACAAATGCGCTCTTCCCTTGCACGGTCCCGATCAATCGGGCTCACCCCCATGGCGTGAATACGCGCGTGTACCCCCTCATGCAGAATGGACGACGCCACCGGCCCCGCTTCGATGTCACGCCGCGCGAGAAACGTCAGTTCGGTAATACACGTGCGCTGGTCGGGCATAAACGCCCCACGACACGCAAAACGCTCCACGCGAATTTCGCGCAGGTCCCGCCGCAAATGCTGGAGCCGCCACGGCTGATACTGCTCAATGAGGCCAAGCGCCTCGTCCAGGCGTTCAACCACCGTGGTCGTCGCAATGTCAGGCCGGGTATTGATCACCACGACCCGCATCCCCCGGACCACAAAGGTTTCCGGCGTCGGCGACTCGTCTGCCGGCAACGGTTCCCCCACCAGGCTCTTTGCCAGTCCGGACAGCATCCCTCGAATTGTCATCACTCCCCCAGACGATGTGAACAGCCCCAGCCGACCAACTCCCTTCAGTACACCGAAGTCACCCAGACTCCGCATTTTCCTTGCCGCCCAATGAGCGGCAATTCCGGCCAGTTTCGACCCCGGCAGAAAATGCCCCAAGGCCGAAAAAGACGGCAGCGGCAAAAATTGCCACTGTCGTCTAAGTTGTTATTTTACAATGCTTTATATGTATCTATAACGCTCGAAAATGTTTGGTACGACACCTGCTTTGTACAAGGCTTGAGAACTGGTCGGCGTCCACATCCTGACACCAGCCTGTCCACCAAAGCCAATCGTAGATGTCGCACCAGCTGGTCATCGATCTGTGCCGAGACGCCATTCTTACCGCCCTGACCATTTCAGCGCCGTTGCTGCTGGTCGCCCTCGGGGTTGGCCTGCTGGTCAGCGTCATTCAGTCCGTCACGCAAATCCAGGAACAGACGCTGACCTTCGTGCCAAAATTGGTACTGGTCGGCGTGGCGTTCATTGTCGGCCTGCCCTGGCTGCTGCAGGTGCTGGTGAAGTACACGATCAAGCTGTTCAACAGCATTCCCACGGCCGTCAATTGAACGCACTGGCCGCGGCGGGGTTCCCCGATTTCTTCGCACCCGGCGTGGCCGCAGGGTTTGTGCTGAGCGCATTGCGCGTGGGTGGCCTGGTCATGGTAGCCCCGGTGTGGTCCGCGAAGATGGTGCCCATGCGCGCCCGCGCGGCACTCATCGTGATTTTCGCATTGATTCTCAATCCCGCCGCAACTGCTGGCGTAAATCTCGACGTATTGCGCATCACCCCCGCTTCATTTCTGGCCGAGTCGTCCATTGGGCTGGTGATTGGTTTGGCGGCCGCAATTTTTGTGGCCGGTGCCGAAGCGGCCGGCGAACAGATGACGGTGTCCATTGGCTTGTCCGGTGCGGCAATCTTTGACCCGGTCAACAACACGCAAGGCGCGCTGCTCGCCGAATTCATGAAAATGCTGGCGCTGGTGGTGTTACTGATTGGTGGCGGACATCTGGTCATGCTGCGCGCGCTGTCCGACACGTTTCGCGTGCTGCCACTTGGCGCACCGGTGAACCTGGGCGCCGGATTTCACGAGTTGGTGCCGATGGCTCGCACCGTGTTCTCCTCGGGCATTCAGTTTGCGGCGCCGGTTGTTGCGGCAGTACTGGTCATGAATATCGCGCTCGCTGTGCTTGGGCGCGCTGCGCCGAAACTGCAAATCATGAGCATTGCGTTTCCGCTGCAGATTGGCCTTGGTCTGCTCACGTTGGCCGGCTCGCTGGCGCTGATTCTGCGCACCATGAGCGACTGGACGCCGGCGTTTGGTTCGACCATTGAAGCGTTTGCGCGCGCCGCACACATCGCCGCTACCGTCACTCCTGTCGGCGCAGTGCCGGGAGTTCGCTGAGATGGCGAGCGATGAAGGTGGCGAAAAGACAGAAGCGCCGACCGGGAAACGACTCGAGGAAGCGCGTTCGGAAGGACAAATCGCCAAAAGTCCGGAGCTCACCACTGCGGCGTTTCTGCTGGGCTCCATTGTGACCATGGCGTTCGCGGGCCCACCGTTGTGGGAGTTTCTCATCAATGCCATGGGCAAAAATCTGTCCACGGCTGGTGATGGCGAACGCGGGCCCATGGCCATGGTGGCGTGGGTGCAAGGGCTGGGCTATCAGACGCTGTTCGCCATGAGCGGGCTGTTGGGGGCCATGACCGTTATCGCCATCACGGTGCAGTACGCGCAAATCGGCAGCATGCTGTCCAGCAAACCGCTGACGCCGAAGTGGTCACGGTTGAATCCAATCAAGAACGCCGGCAACATTCTCGGTTCGCAAGCGTTCATTGAACTCGGCAAATCGCTGATCAAGATGCTGATTGTCAGTTGGGCCGCGTATGTCACCGTCGCGCCGGCGTGGCCGGATATTCAGGGCCTGGCTGGGCAATCGCCGGATGCGTTGCTGTCCGTCGTGCACAAATATGGGTTTGCCCTGCTCAAGAACTGCGGCCTGATGTTTCTCGCGCTTGCCGGCGCGGACTATGCGTTGCAGCGCTGGCGCACAATGGAATCGCTCAAGATGACCAAGCAACAGGTCAAGGACGAATCCAAGTCGCAGGAAGGGGATCCGGCTATCAAGGGACGTCGTCGCTCGGTCGCCCGCGAACGCCTGCGTCGCCAGATGTTCGCGAACGTCAAGAAAGCGGATGTCGTGATTGTGAACCCGACGCATATCGCCATCGCGCTCAAGTACGACACCGGTATCGCGCCCGCACCCTACGTGCTCGCGCTCGGACAACGCAAAGTCGCGCAGCGCATCAAGGAGCTCGCCTTCGCGCATGGTGTGCCAGTGATTGAGAACAAACCACTGGCGCGTGCCCTCATTGCCACCGCACAGGTAGGATCCGTGATTCCTGTTGAGATGTACCTGGCCGTGGCCGAAGTGTTGGCCTTTGTGATGAAACAACGGGAGCGTTACGGCATGGGCTGGCGCGGGACGGCCGTCGCATGACCGCCGCCGCCCTGCCCACGTCGTTCGTCTCCAGCGCGGCCTCCAAGAAGCGCGCGGAAGTTGGTATTGCCATCGCGGTAGTCCTGATCATTGCGTTGATCGTGGTGCCCCTGCCAGCGTTCCTGCTCGACCTGAGTCTGGCGGCAAGTATTGGCATTTCGCTGGTGGTGTTGCTGGTGTGTTTGTCCACCACCAACCCATTGGATTTCAGCGGCTTTCCGGCGCTGCTGCTGTTGCTGACGTTGTTCCGCATTGGTCTGAACGTTTCCTCCACGCGTCTCATTCTCACGCACGGGCACGCGGGCAAGGTGATTGAGGCCTTCGGGAACTTTGTCGTGGGCGGCAACTACGCCGTCGGTATTGTCATCTTCCTGCTGCTCATTGGCATCAATTTCATCGTGATCACAAAGGGTGCCGGCCGCATTGCCGAAGTCGCCGCCCGTTTCACGTTGGACGCCATGCCAGGTAAACAGATGGCGATTGACGCCGATCTGTCGGCCGGTCTCATTGATGAGAAGGATGCGCGCACGCGTCGTGATGAAATTTCGCGCACCGCCGACTTCTATGGTGCCATGGATGGGGCCTCGAAATACGTGAAAGGCGACGCCATCCTCGGCATCATGGTGCTCGCGGTCAACATTCTGGGCGGAATTTTTATTGGGGTGATTCAGCGCGGCATGCCCATTGGCAAGGCGGCCAGCACGTACACGCTGCTCACCGTTGGTGATGGACTGGTTTCGCAAATTCCCGCGCTGATCATCAGTACAGCGGCCGGCCTCATGGTTACGTCGGCAACAGGCGGCGACCGCATTGGTGTGGTGTTGTCCACGCAGCTCGGCGCACACCCGCGGGCGTTATGGATTTCGTCGGCCGTGCTGACGACGTTCGCACTGGTGCCCGGTTTGCCGATGTTTCCGTTTATCGCATTGGCTGGTGGTTGCGCGCTGTTGGCGCGAAACGCAGGCAAGAACGAAACCAATCGCGCCGAGCTGGCGGTGATTGAAAACGCACCGGCTGTTGAGGTGCCCGCGCCGTCCGACCCCATGCGCGACCTGCTGCAGATTGACCCCATCGAACTGGAAGTGGGCTATGCGCTGATTCCCCTGGTGGATGAAGGGCAGGGCGGCGATTTGCTCGAACGCATTTCACTGTTGCGCAAACAGGCGGCCATGGAAATGGGCATTCTCGTACCGCCCATTCGCATTCGCGACGACATCCGTCTGCCCGCCAACGAATACGTCATCAAGCTGCGCGGCTCGGAAGTGGCACGTGGGGAAGTGCTGCCGCGTTTCCTCATGGCACTCAATACCGGTGGCGTCGTGATGGAACTGGACGGACTGGAAACCGTCGATCCGTCGTTCGGCATGCCGGCACGCTGGATTTCGTCCGCCCGTCGCACGGAGGCGGAAGCGGTGGGATACGTGGTCGTGGAACCTACAACAGTGGTGGCCACGCACTTGATGGAAACGCTCAAGACCAGCGCGTCCGATTTGCTGGGCCGTCAGGAAGTGCAGGAAATGGTGGAGACGCTCAAAAAGACACACCCCGCATTGGTGGAAGAAATCATTCCGGGCAAGGTGTCACTCAGTGTGCTGCATCGTGTGTTGCAACGCCTGCTGCGCGAACGCGTGCCTATTCGTGATCTCGTCACGATTCTCGAGGCGCTGGGCGATGGCGCGGATACGACCAAAGACCCCGAAGCCCTCACCGAGTTTGTGCGCAAATCGTTGACCAACGTCATCGCACGCATGTTTGCCGACGCCAGCGGAACGGTTCGCGGCATCACCATTGGGGCGCGTCTGGAGTCGGCGTTGCTCGGACTGTTTTCACCACGGGCTGCCGCCGCGGGCGTACCGTTGCTCACCCCCGACACCCTGGCCGCCATGTTGCGCGACTTGAATCATCTCGCCACAACGTACGCGGTGGACGGACGTCCGTTGCCGCTGATCACCCCGCCCTCGCTGCGTGTTGGCGTGCGTCGATTAATCGAACCCGTCCTGCCGACGTTGCCGGTGGTCTCGCTGGCCGAATTGCCGGCGGCGATCACGCTGAGCAGCGTTGCGACCTGGGAGATGTCCCATGCTTGAGCGCTTTCGCGGGGCTGATCTCTCCAACGTGGCCGACCGCGCCCGTCGCAGCTTTGGTGATGATGTCATGATTCTGCACTCACGCATGGTGCGTGATGGCGGCGTGCCCATGGTCGAAGTGCTGGCGGCGCCGGCTACTGCACTGGAACGCGTGCGCGCGCGCCTGGAACCCACTCCCTTGCGCACGTTGCGCAAGCAACCGGGCGGGCGACCGTATTGTATTGCGCTGGTGGGTCCGACCGGCGCCGGAAAAACGACGACCGCCGCCAAACTTGCCGCGAAGCGCGGACTGTTCGGTGCGGCTCGTGTTGGACTGATCACCATCGACACGTATCGCGTTGGTGGAATGGAGCAGCTCTCCACCTACGCCGATCTCGCGGAGGTTCCGTTCGAAATTGTTTACGACGCCAGTGAAATTGACGCGGCACTGAAGCGGCTCGCTGAGTGTGACGTGGTCATTGTCGACACGCCAGGGCGTAGTCCCGCAGCGACCGAGCTCACCCAGCGCTGGCGCGCATTGCTGGATGCGTTCCAACCTGATGAAGTGCATCTGGTTCTGCCCGCAACATTACGCGCCGATCTCGCGCTGCACGCCGCACGTGCCTATGGTACGACCCGCGAGCATCGCGGTGCGACGCACATGTTGCTGACCAAGCTTGATGAAGTCCCGCGTGAAACCGGCGTCGCCGACCTGGCGCTGTCGCTGGAATTGCCAACCCGGTGGATTGGCGATGGCCAGGATGTGCCAACCGACCTGAAGCCAGGCGTGTCGCGCATTCTGCGTGGATACGGACTTCCAGCGGATGCGGAACCTGATTGGGTGGCCGCGTGAGCATGCTGACCAACGCGGCCGCGCGCGCGACAACCCAGGCCATCTCACAAGGCGAGTCGATCCGTCGCACCCCACCTGCGTCTGCAAATGCCGCCAGTGCATTCAGCGTACGCCCTGCGACCGGCACGGGCGTTCCCACGCTGTTGTGTGCAAGCGGAAGAGGTGGCAGCGGAACGTCATTGGTGGCGGCATTAATTGCCGTCGCGACGGCAGGAGATGGTCGTCGTGTCCTGCTGGTTGACGGTGATGATCTGGTCGGTCCGCACGCCTTGTGGCTCGGCGTCAAGCCGTGGGCGGGCTGGCAGGATTTGCGCGGCGGGCGCGTACAAACAAGTGATGTCGCGACCCCAATATCTGCGTCGCTGACACTCGTAGCAGGCGGTGCACCACGTCGGGCCGCCGACGACGCCAGCACGACACCAAATGGCACCGAACGTCGGGCGTGTATGCGTCGCGTCAGTGCCCTCAGTGAAGGGCACGATCTGGTCGTGGTCGATTGCGGATCACGTCTGGAAACACTGTTCGCAACTGTGGCACCACAAATGCATGAGCGAGTGGTAGCGGTGATGTCCGGCAAGGATCCCATCGCGTTGGCTGCAACGTTCGCGTTATGCAAAGCCATCAACCATCGCTACTCCGAACTCCCTATCGATGTGGTTGTGAATAGACACGAGACCGCAGAAGCGCGCCTCTGTTTTGATCTGCTGGAAAGCGGCACGCGTCAGTTTCTGCCCAACTGTCCTATCAGTTTTGGCGGCGCCGTGCCACTCGACTCTACGCTGGACGCGGTACTGCGCGGAGGAATGCCCTTCCTCGACGCGGCCGCTGGATCTCCCGCAGCGCACGCTGCTCATGAGCTCGCGCTTCGTGCGCTCACGGTTATGCCCTCCTCACGCCCTGGTCTCTGACTGTGTCCATTCTTACTCCCACACGCTCCGCCGTCATGAATTCGAAGCTCTGGCAGTCGTATCAGGCTGGCAACATCACGGCCCGCAACCGCCTGCTCGAAGAACATCTGGGGCTCGTGCATCATGTGGCGCGTCAGATGTCCCGCACCCTCGCCGTGCGCGCCGATTTTGACGAACTGGTCAGCGCAGGCACCATGGGACTGATGGCGGCGTTGGACGGGTTCGATCCCGGCCGCGGATTGGCCTTCAGCACCTTTGCGGCACCGCGCATTCGCGGCGCCATTCTGGACGAATTGCGCAAGCAGGACCACGTGCCGCGCTCCATTCGCCGCAAGACGCGCGAAATTGCCGCCGCCCGCGAAGTGCTCATGCGCGAAACCGGCCACGCCCCTGACGATAAGCGGGTGGCCGAGCAGTTGGGCTTGGACGTGCAGACGTTGTGGCGCTGGCAGGCCGACATTGAAGGGGCGCACCACATTCCGCTGGATCGGGCGCCGGGCGAACGCGAAAGCCATGCCCCGTCTCCCGTTGAAGTACTGCACAGCGACGAAGAGTCGGGTATTGAAGACGCGCTGACGCACGAACAGGAAGTGCGGTTTCTGAAAGAAGCCATTGTCAATCTGAAGGAGCAGGAGCGCATTGTCCTTTCGCTCTACTACTTCGAAGAACTCAAGCTGCATGAAATTGCCAAGGTGCTCGAGCTGACCGAGTCGCGCGTTTCACAGATTCGCTCGAAGGCGCTCAGCAAGTTACGTGTCGAACTCAAGCCCTTGCGTGAGAACGTCGCCTGATGAACGGCTTCCACGCATTGCCTTTGAAATGGCTGCGTACGGTTGGCCTCTACACCGCGCTGGCCTTGGGCGTGACCGTTGGAGGCGTCGCCTTGGGTGCCATGGTGGTCGCACCGGCGGTTGCGCATGCGAAGCCTGTGCTGCAGCGCATTGCTGGCAAGAACGCGCCCGCCGCGATTGCCGGCGCCAGGGCCAACCTGACTCGGGTGGTCAGCCCCGCCCTGCGCTTTGTCGCCAAAGTCCCGAAGGCCCGATGGATCTATATCGATCTCACAGCAATCGTGCTGGTGGGTGGTCTGGTCTCCTTGCGCCGCCGCACGAGCGCCCTGGCAACGAAGGATCCAATCGTCCAACTGGTGGCCGCAGTGTCGGCCAAAGCCATTTCGGGCAAGTCCAGTCGCACGCCGCGTGCCGTCGTCGCACTCGCCGAGTCCGGTGCCTCCCCGGCAGATATTGCTCGCCGCACGCGGATGCCGCTGGATGCAGTCGCGATGTGCCTATCCATGGGCTCACTCGAGGCTCGGCAACTCCGGCCGCCAACGGCATGAATTGCCGTCCCGAACGGGAGAAGTCTGGGCGGTCGCCGCTTGGATACACACACTTAAGTTGTTTAACAACAACAGTTTAGATGCAAAAACAACGGTCGGGCCAGTTTGGCCCGACCGTTGCATTTTCAGGGTGGTGTAGAGAGCTCCGTTGTAGCCCATCCCGGCCGATCGGCCGGAAAGGCGCGGCGGCTCCCAACCACTACCCCTATGCCCCTCCCGGTTCGCACCAACGGAATGACCAGCTCTGCCGCCGCCCTCCAGATGTTGGAGCGACGGCAACAAGTGCTCGCCAACAACCTGGCCAACGCGAACACCCGCGGTTTCAAGGCCGAGACGGCCTTTGCCCGGATGATCGGTGACGCGATGGCGGCGACCGATACCTCGGCCGACCTGACGCAGGGCACACTCACGGAAACCCACAATCCGCTCGATGTCAGCATCGAGGGCGAGGGGTTCTTTGTCGTGAACACGCCGGCCGGCGAGCGCCACATTCGCGGCGGCGCGTTCCAGCTGGATGCAAATCGCCAGTTAACCGACGAAGCCGGTCACCCCGTGCTGGGCGAAGACGGCCCGCTCCTTCTTCCGCCGGGTGAGATCAGCATTTCCGGAAATGGCCAGGTGCGCGTCAATGCGAAAATTGTGGGGCAGTTCCGACTGGAAGGCGTCGACCCACGCGCCAGGATGGTGCATGAAGGCGGCACGATGTTTGTGCCGGACGCGTCGCGCAAACCGATACCGCTGGACGCACGAAACATTCATCAGGGTTCCGTGGAAGAAAGCAACGTGAACACCATGTCCGCGATGACCGAGATGCTGGAAGTGATGCATCGCTACGGCGCGGCGCAGAAAAGTATTGCGACTATCGATTCCATTCGCGGCATCGCGGTCAACGACCTCGCCAAGCCCGTTTAACCGTCTCTGACGACTACAGGAAATAACCTATGGATCCCGCACTTCGCGCTTCCGCTTCCGGCATGATGGCGCAACAGACGCGCACCGAAGTGATTGCCAACAACCTGGCCAACGTCAACACGACGGGTTTCAAGCGCAGCCGCGCGCACTTTGAAGATCTGCTCTATCAGACCATTCAGGGACAATCGATTGTCGGCTCGCAGGATTCGAACATTGCACCGGCCGTGCAGGTGGGACGTGGTACACGGCTCGCCGCAGTGCAGCGGGTGCACGAGCAGGGCATCATGGAAACCACCAATCGCAATCTCGATGTCGCGATTGAAGGCGACGGCATGTTCCAGGTGCAACTGCGTAACGGGGACACGGCCTACACGCGCGACGGCAGCTTCGGCATCTCCGATCAGGGCGAAGTCGTGACGAGCAACGGCTTCGGTCTGGTTCCCGCCATTCGGGTGCCTGCCGATACCAAGGAACTCGTCATTTCCCAATCCGGCATTGTCAGCGTCACCCGAGGCAACGATCTGCAGCCCACCGAAATTGGCCGCATTGAACTCGCCCGATTTGCCAATCCGTCAGGGCTCTTCTCCATGGGGCAGAATCTGTTTGGCGCAACGGCGGCATCCGGTCAACCCGTTACTGGATTTCCCGACGAAGAAGGCATGGGCAAAACCGTGCAAGGTTCGTTGGAAGGCAGCAACGTGGAAATCGTACAGGAAATGGTGGAGATGATTGCGGCCATGCGCGCGTACGAGATCAATTCAAAGGCCATCAAGCAGGCCGATGAAATGGGTCAGATTGCCAACAACATGACACGCTGATCATGACGCTGTATACCGCGCCGCGAACGGAGTCGCCAGTGACCTCCCTGCTGTTGGGCATTCTGGCCACGGCCCTGTTGCTCATGCTGAACGTCACGGACGGACGCGCGCAGTCGCTCGCTGCGGCGCGCGGAACGGTTCGGGTCACATGGCCCCGTGCGGTCCACGCGATGCCACGTGGGCAGTCCATCGCGGCCTCCGACTATGTGCTGGTGGATACCGTGATTGCGTGGCCCTGGAACAGCCAACCCGACACGGTACATGCCATTGCCGGTTGGGTCACTCGGCGCGCAATTGCCGCAGGGGAATTCCTGCGCGCTCCGGGCGTTGCCCCCGCTACGCTGATCGCGATGGGAAGCGCGGTGAAGGTGTTGTGGCAAGATGGCTCGCTGCGTCTGACGCTGACCGGCACCGCGACAAACAATGCAGTACTTGGCGCGCCTGTGGGCGTGCGCATCGACAAGAATCGTCGGCTCGACGGAATCGCCGTTGGGCCAAACACTGTTCGCCTCCGCTGACGCTGGACGCACCATGACATTCGAAATTCTCCGCTCCGAGCGCGCTTCCCGATTGCGTGTGCCGGCGCTCCTTGAACTGGCCGTCGCGGCGATGGTGGCCATTGCCGCGGCCACATGGATGGCGCGAACACTCAACGCGCAACCTCCCGCAACGCCACCAGTCGGTGCGCCAGCCGGTGCGCCGGCCGGAGCACCCTCTGGTACAGCGACGGCAGCTCCAGCCGCAGGCGCGGCCGCCCAACCCGGCATCGCGCTACCACCGGCGCGCGAATCGTGGTACGCCGATCGGCGCAACTTTGCGGTGGGCGACATTGTCACCGTCCTGATTGACGACTACACCATCACCACCGCGGTCAAGGAAAATCTCTCCACCGATTCCCGCGGTCGTAACCTCGGGCTGACCGCGCGACTTCCATCGGCGACGAAAGGGGTCGGACTGCAAACCAATAACGACGCCACGCAGAATGAACGCGGCGCTGCCAAGCGCGAGAATCGTTTTCAGAACGAGATGAGCGTGCGCGTGGTGGCCGTGGGTGCGAACGGACTGCTGCAATTGAAGGGCACCAAGAACATCGACATTGACAAAGCCAAGCAAGACATCGAGCTGACGGGCTGGGTGCGCGCGCAGGACATCTCCCTGCAGAACATGGTCGAGTCAGCACGCCTCGCCGACGCCACCATTGGCTACGCGTCGCCGGGCAATCTGTCCAAGCCGAAGCAGGGCATTATCGGCAAGATTCTTGGAGCTTTCTGGCCGTGATTACTCATCAGCATGTCCCACACGCGGTTCGCCTGACCTCGCTGGCGTTGATGGTCCTGACGCTGCCAGCAATCGCGCCCGCACAAAGTGATGCCAAAATCCGCGACCTGACCACAGCCGAAGGCGCGTTGCCGGTGCGGTTAATGGGCTACGGCCTGGTAATCGGTCTGGACGGAACCGGCGACCGCGCAATTGGCGGGCAGTCCGGCGGACAAACGGTGCAAAGCGTCGTGAACATGCTGCGCCGCTTCAACATCGAAGTGCCGGCAGAAATGCTGCGCATGCGAAATGTTGCCGCTGTCACGGTCACCGCAGAAATTTCTCCATACCTGCGCGCCGGCGGTCGGTTCGACATCAACGTCGCGTCCATGGGCGACGCGCGTTCCCTCAAAGGTGGCCAGTTGTTCATGACGCCGCTGGGCACGGATGTGGGTTCAAAAAACGTAGCCTCCGCTCAAGGGTCGTTGGTGATCAGCGAAGGTGGATCGACCACACGTTTCGCGCGGGTTGTTGAAACCTCCGGGCGTATTCCCGGTGGCGGCGTCATCGAAACCGACCTGCCCCGTCCGGCGCTGGTGGCGAACTCGCGGCTCCAACTGCGTGAACCAGAACTTGGAACCGCCACCCGTATTGCGGCCGCGATCAACACCGCGTTTGGCGTAAATACCGCGGCGGTTGAGGACGAAGGCAGTGTGCTGGTGACCTTGGCGGATACCGTGGTGAAAGCGACGGCCATGGCTCGCATTCGCGATTTGTCGGTACGCGCCGAGCGCACGCCGCGCATCATCGTCGACAGCAAAGACGGCACGGTGGTGGCGGGTGGCGATATGATTGTCGGTTCGGTGTCGATCAGCCACGGGGTGATCACGCTGGTCATTGGCAACGACAAGGCGTTGGACGGCGATACGATCACGGCCGGGAACGTGCGACTCCCCTCCGGCACGTCGGTGCAGCGAATCGCCTCGGCGTTGCATGCGGTGCAAACGCCCCCCAACGAAATTGCCGCCATTTTCACGGCGCTTCGGGATGCTGGCGCGCTGACAGCGGAGATCATCGTACGATGAGCGATTTGACTATCACAGCCTCGGCGCGCGCTGTTTCACTGGCGCAACCCGCCGGCGTACCCGTGTTAACCGAAGACCAGAAAAAACTCCGCAAGGCGGCGGCCGATCTGGAAGGACTGTTCGTTTCTCAGCTGTTTCGGGCCATGCGTGAAACAGTGCCCAAGAATGAAGGCGTGGTTTCCGGCGGAAGTGGCGAAGAAATCTTCACGGGACTGATGGATGAGCACATTGCTGCCGAAACTCCAAGGCAGTGGGGAGGGGGGATTTCGGAGGCGCTCTACCGGCAGCTCAGCCGCGGATTACCGGCGGCGAGTGAAACGGGCGTGCCAACGTCATCATCTACCATCCAGAACGTGCAAACATCCAATCCGCTGGGCCGCTGATGTCAACCACACTGGTTTCTCCCAACGCAACGACGCCGCAACCCGGCATCATCGCCCCGGCGCATCTCGATGCACTGTACGATGCGCTGGTCAGCGAACGCAAGTTGCTGGACGAGTTGATTGCGCAAATGCGCCGCCAACGTTCGGCCGTCGGATCGGACGACATTGAAGGGGTCGATGACAGCACGTTCGCCACGCATCGCGTGCTCGCGACGCTTGGACAGGCGCGCACGCGCCGCCGTCAGCTCAATGTGTTGATTTCCGGCAACCAGGACACGACGCTCCGGCAGATTGAAGAGATGTTGGGGGCCAACGCGAATGGGCGATTGCTCGACGCCCGTCAGCGCCTTCAGCACTCGGCCGACATTCTGGCGCGGGAAGTGGGGATGAATCGCAAACTGCTGCGGGAAGCCATCAACTCCAACGATCAACATGTGCGCACGCTGGTTGGCGCTCCGGAACGCGGGACCACGTACCTGAACGACGCCGGAGCCCGCCTCGCTCCAACGCCCGCTCGCGGCGTCCTTGTAAACCGGACGGCCTAACATGCCTTCCGGACTCTTCGGCATCGCGCGCAGTGCGTTGCTCACGCATCAGCAGGTACTCCAGACAGTTGCACACAACATCGCCAACGCCGAGACGCCAGGATATTCGCGGCAGGAAGCCGTGTTGTCGTCCAACATGCCTACCCGCCTGTCCTATGGCCTGGTGGGTACCGGTGTGCAGGTGCAGACCATTGTCCGGAAACGCGACATTCTGCTTGACGAAGGGTTCCGTTCAGCCAGCGGACAGTCGGGCGAAGCCGAGCTGCGTCGCGATACCTTGTCGGCCGTTGAAAATATCTTTGGCGAACCGTCCGATGCGGGCCTCACCAGCGCGCTTGACGAATATTGGAATTCGTGGGGCGATCTCGCGTCCACGCCAAGCAGTCAGGCCGCGCGCGCGGTCGTGCAGC
>Ga0163144_10000457_pt1 | contig 94962 bp, 84 predicted proteins | sample OliLak19BULKMAT1_FD_123175 | JGI IMG/M metagenome (GOLD analysis project Ga0163144, IMG submission 123175) | Freshwater microbial mat bacterial communities from Lake Vanda, McMurdo Dry Valleys, Antarctica - Oligotrophic Lake LV.19.BULKMAT1 | ecosystem: Environmental > Aquatic > Freshwater >...
ACACGTTGTTGCAGTAGTCCGGCTCGGTGGCGTTCGCGAAGTTGTTCACCCAGTGATGGCCGAACTCGTGTGCGTGTGTGTCCTCTCGCCACGTGCGGTCGGTACCGATGTGGATCTCTTCCCAGAAGGGATCGTAATAGGCCCCGCTCTCATCCTCGGGCCACTGCACATCGACCTTCGGCATGGCGAACGACTGCTGGTACCAGTACCAGTCCCAGTTGTGCTGGATATTGGTGTAGATGGCCAGGGCACCGTGCGTGGATTGATCCGCGGGGAACCATGTTCCGATGTAGAGGTCACTGCCTTCGTAGTCCCAGTTGGTCGGTGTGTTCCAGGAGTAGTCGAGCTCGAGGCCCGTGGATTGCACGGTCACCTCGGGCGACTCGGTCTCGAACTTCACGTAGATGTCGGGCATGAGGGCAGAACCCAACGGCTCCCCCACGTAACTGAGCGAGAAGCGCCCCTGATTGTCGCTGTAGCCTGACGCGATCGTCTTATCGGGGAAGTAGCTGATGCGCGCCATGACTCGAACCCAGATGCGGTCCACGCCGACCAGGATGCCGTCGTCGCGCAGATACGCCAGGCGGCCATGGACCGTGACGATTCGGTCGTAGGCCGAGGCCGCGGGTGCCGACTGCATGGGCACCACTTCCGGATCATCAGCGCCGGTGGGCAGCGGGCGCTCCGGCCTCGGCTTGATGGTCGGCTGAGCGCCGGGAGGCACGCCGGGATCCTCGATCCGCACGAGCGCGCTGGCCTTTTCTCGCTCGCTCTCGAGCAACGGCTTCAGGTCGATGGTGCGTTGCATGGCAACACCGTCCACCTCGTAGCGAACCACGAGCGGCTCAGGCTGTTCCGTGGGCAGCACGCCGAGCTCGAGGCGCATCGGCGCTTCGGGAGTGAGGCGCATGGGAATCGCTCGACGGGAGAAGGAACGAGAGAGTGACTTGGAACTCACCTCGAGGTTTGCCACCGTGACCGGCCGCGCAGTGAGCAGCTCGAAGGTGAGCGTGGCCGGCTCGCCCGGGCGCAGGGTCGGCAACGGACCCACGCGACGCAGCTTGACGGGCTCGCTGCGGATGGTGGCCTGCGCGAGCATCGGGAGCAGCATTGCGGCGAGGGCGACGATGAGAACAAGTGTGGGGCGACGCATGGCGATTCCCTCTCTCAGCGTGCTTCGGGCCGCGGGCGCGCGCTGGGCTGGCCCGGGGCCGCAGGGGACTGGATCATCTGCAGAGCCCGTTCGAGCACCTCGGCCACCGCTTGACGTCCTTCACGCTGCGCATAACCGAGCTGCACGCGCAGACGGGCGACCTCGCCATCGAGCTTGATGCGCTCGATCCGCCGCTGGAGTTCGAGCCGCTGGGATCGATCGCGGCCCCCGGGGAGCGCACGACGCAGCTCGGCGATCTGGATGCGCTCGAGCTCGATCGACTCGAGCAACTCGGCAACCATCGGCGTGGGCTTCACGCGTGGGGCCGGGGTCAACACGTCGGCGCTCGGGCTTGCGGGGAGGGGCTGGGTTGCGGCATCTGGCGGGCTCTGGGCACCCGCCGTGGGGGCACCTGCGGCCGGCAGAACCAGGAGCGAGAGCAAGAGGGCGAAGCGAAGGGTTCGATGCATCGGACAGCTCCCGGGTCTGGGTGGCTTCAACCTGGCCGTGCGACTGGACGGGGGTGGAAGGAATCGCTCCCCGCTACCTTTCTACGGCCGAAGGCGACGGGGCGAACGGGAGTTCTCTCCGCGCAGGACGTTCGTTCGTTTGCCGGGACTCCGCCGTAAGAAGGGACCAGACCCATCCCCCCCCCTTCCGGAGGCCAAAATGAGAGCGCTCGCTCCCCATCCCGTCCGTCGTCCCCTCGTCGCGCTCGCACTGGCCTTGTCGCTGCTGCAGGCGACGCCCGCCAAGGCGTATACCAACTACAAACAGTGGTTCAGCGTGGCCACCGGCAACGCCGACGACGCGACCAAGTGGAATCCCAACGGCGTCCCGGACTTCGGGTCGTTCGTCGATTTCGTCGCCAACGGCACCTACACGGTGACGTTTCCCGCAACGGTGGCCACCACGTCGGTGATGGGCTTCAGCGCCGGCAACGTGACGACCGTGTTCTCGGTGCCGCACACCACGGGCAGCGTGTTCTCGACCGCGACCGGCACATGCACCTCCGGCCGGCTGGACACGCAGTGGTTGCAGGTCGGAGCGTCCGGCTTCCCGGCGACGCTCACGCTCACCCGCCAGACACCGACCGGTGGCGTGGCCGAGTGGCACTCAGCGGCCGCCTCACACTCCGGCACGCCGGGCGATGCGATCGGCCAGTCAGCCAATGGCACGTTCAATGTCTTCGGCGGCGCCACGTACTACACCGGCGCAAACGCTTCGTGGGGGTTCAATATCGCGCCCACCGCCGGCTTCTCAGGTGTGGTCAGCGTCGCGGGCAACAATCCGTTCACCTTCACCAACAGCGGGCTGCGCAGCATCAACACCAACGACATCATCGTGGGCCAGTACGGCAACGGGACGCTCGGGGTGACCAACCGCGGCTACGTCGATGCGAACAACAATGTGTACATCGGCTACTTCCCCGGCTCGGTCGGCACGGTCAACATCGGCCCGTCCTCGACCGGCTCGGTGTCGATGACCGTGCGCGGCGTGCTCGGCGTGGGCTCGACCATCTTCAATACGGCGTCGGGCAACTCGACGATGAATGTGGCGGGTAGCGCGTTCGTGAACGCGGTCGGCCCGGTGCAGGTGGGCAATCTCGGCGGCGATCAGGGCGCCACGCTGCGCATGCTGCAGGGCGCGACGTTCAAAGCGAACAATGGTGTACGCGTGGTGCCCACCTCGGGCGGCGCTCTCGACCTGCGTGGGGGCACGTTCCACGTCCTGGGCGGCGCATTCCAATGGCCCGCCAGCCGTCAGCTGCTGGTCTCGAGTCTGGTCGGCACGCCGGAGCTGTGGATCGGCAGTGGCGTGGCGAACACGGGTCCGAACTTCCCAGGGGTCACGCCGCAGCTCGTCGTTGGACGCGGCGGCTACGGCCGCATGCGCGTGGTGCGTTCGGGCACGACTCTCACGTGTGGCGTGGGACCGACGATCCTCGGCGATTCGCTCGGCGCGAATGGCCTGCTCACCGTGGATTCCTCGGCGACCTACACCACCACCGGCTACACCTATGTCGGCAACCGCGGCTTCGGCGGGATCGATGTCATGCATGGCGCTCAGGCCAATCTCGGCGCGATGTACGTGAGCGCGGGCGCCACGGACCCGACCGTTGGGGGCACGGTGAATGTGAAGCATGGCGGCACACTGCTCACGGTGCGTGACGTGTGCTCGATCGGCGGCACGGGTGGCGCGGTCGGCTTCGGCAATGTCGTGGTGGATTCGGGTGGCACGATGTACGTGGTCACCAGCGGCATCGTGAATCCGCCGACCATGGATATCCGCGGCGGGACTGGCGCGTTGTACCTGTTGAACGAAGGACACCTGAGCACTTCCGCGGCGATCGGCAACTCTGGCGACATGGTGTTCCAGAACGGCGAGCTCGAAGCGAACGGCATCAGCCTGGGCACGAGCGGCCGCCTGCGTGGCTACGGGTTCATCGTGTCACCGGTTCAGGGCACGGGACGGATCGAGCCTTACGCCGCCGCGGATTCCTTCGGCGTCATGCAGATCTCGGACAATCTGCAGCTGCAGAATCCGGCGCGCTACGTTGTGAATCTGGGCACCGTCGGCGGACGACGCAGCGACACGCTGCGGGTCAGCGGTTCGGCTCAGTTGGGTGGCACTCTGGAGATCCGCACCGAGCCGGGATTCGCGCCGGCGGTGTGGGACTCGTTCACGGTGCTCACCTGCGGGCTGCGCGGCGGCACGTTCACGAACGTCACCTGGAACGGCGCACCGCTGGCCGGTCAGGCCATCATCGTCTATCGCGCGAACGCCGTTCGCATCGTGATTCCCGGCGGGGTGGCAGTCGAACCCACGCCCGGAGTGACGCCGCGGACGCTGCGCTTCGCGGCCACCGGCACGCCGAGTGCGCCGGCGCTGATGCTCGACCTACCGAGCATGGCGGATGTGGACGTGACGCTCTATGACATCACGGGGCGGCAGGCGGCCGAACTGCACCGTGGCGCACTGGCGTCGGGCCAGTATCGCTTTGAGCTGCGCGGCGATCGCCAGCGTCTGTCGAGCGGCGCCTACTTCGCGCGCGCAGTCATTCGGGCGAATGGCGCTGTGGAACAGCGCTCGGTGCGGATCACGATGCTGCGCTGACGGTCTCGGGTTCGAATAGCCCCTGCTCGGAAACGGGCAGGGGCTATTTCAGTCCCGCGATGACATGCAGATCCACGAGCTGCATGTAGTAGACATAGCCGTAGACCTTGCCATCGGCGCTCGTGCGAACGCGGCCGATGCGATAGATACCGGTCGGATCGGGCGGCGTGAGTTCGCGCCAGATCTTGCGCTCGCCACTGCCCAAGTCCACCGAATACACGCGTGCCGGAAGTTCGTTGCTCCGATAGACCAGAACGGTCTTCAAGTCATCCAGCCAGCGCACCACACGGTCGGCGCGGTCGAGTCCGGGCACGGGATGCGGGTCCCCACCGTCGACTGGGTAGATCCAATGCTCTTCATCCGCGCCCACGGCAGCAACGCCGGAGCCGTCGGGTAGCACGTGGAACTCGATCGGGTTGATACCTTCCGGACTCAACGCATGGGACTCGCCGGTGACGCTGTCCACGCGGTAGAGCCGCACGCCATGTCCGACTTCGTGACCCGTGATCACCAGATGGCGGCCATCGGGGAACCAGCGTGCCATGTGGCAGTAGAGGTCTTTCGTTTGGATCTCGCGAGGCTCGCCCACACCGGTGGGCAGCAACTGCAGCCGCCCTTCCGCGAACGAGCTCACCCCACCGGCCACCACCCACTGACCATCCGCCGACAGCGCGCGGCCCGCGCCGTCGCCGAGTCGCACGGCCGGCGAACCATCCGTCGCGCGGATGTAGACCGAGCCCGAGGCGCCGCCGCCCTCTGCGGTCTCATCGAGCAGGAACGTCTTACCGTCATCGGAGATGTCCTGCAGCAGCGACCAATCCAGCCACGACAGGTCGCGCTCGCGGTTCTCGCCGGGCTCGAACGCGTTGATGCCGGCGCGCTCGGGCCCATGGCCCACGAGCACCCGGCCGTCCTTGGTGATGTCGTGCAGCGTCATGTTGCTGGCCAGCTGCAGTACGCGACGGAGTTTGCCTTCGAGCGTCACCGCGTACATGCCGCGCGCGGCCCCGCCGCGGTCGGCGGTGAACCAGACCTCGCGACCATCAGCGGACCACGCCATACCGCGCAGCGTGCCCCAATCCGGCGAGAGCACGCGGCGCTCACCCTTGCGGTCGACCACGCAAACGTGTCCGGAATCCGAGTTGCGCGAAGGATGATCGATGAACGCGAGCATCTGACCGTCGGCCGAAATGCGCACGATGCTGATCCAACCCGGCGTCTGGTAGAGCACGTTGCCGAGTGGGAACTCGAGCCGAGTCATGCCGAGCTTCTCGCGTACGACCGCGATCTGCGTTCCGTCCGGACTCCAATCGGCGCCATGCACATCGTGCAGCAGCTCGCGCGCGGCACCGCCCATGGGAGGAACTCGCGCCAGCGTGCCGCGACGATCGAACGACGTGACGAACTCCGCGCGCAGCAGCACCGCCATCTCGTTGGTGTGAGACACACTCAACAGATCGGTGTCGCGGAATCCCAGCGCACGCGCTTCGGGGTTGCCGATGTGCGCCCAGAACAGTTCGAGCGGCTTGCCCTCCCAGCTGGCGCTGTAGATCACGGAGTTGCCGTCGGGACTGAAGCGCGCCGACCAGATCGCACCGCGACGGAACGTGATCCGCTGGTACAGAATGTCGGGTGCGGCCTCCTGATCACCCGGTCCATCCGAGAGCGCAGCGCTGCTGAGATTCTGCCCCACGAGCTCGAGACTGAACGAAAGGTCACGAGCCGACTCGAATCGCTCGTTCGCGAGTTTCTCGACGCAGCGGCGCAGCAGTGGCGCCAGCCCGGGCATCAGCGTGCGCAGTTCGGCAGGGAGCGCGGGCGGTTCGTCGCGGACGATGGCGGCCATGCTCTCGACCGCGGTGTCGCGGTGGTAGGGCGAGCGGCCGGTGAACATCTCGTAGAGCACACACCCGAACGCGAACAGATCGGCGCGATGGTCGGCCGCCTCTCCTCGCACCTGCTCGGGCGCCATGTAGCCCACGGTACCCATCACGCGCCCCATCTCGGTCATGGCGGTGGCCATGAGCGAATCAGCGGCGCCGCCCTGGCTGCCTTCGGCGCGGATCAACTTGGCCAGACCGAAGTCGAGGATCTTCACGTGTCCGGCGCTGGTGATGAACAGGTTCTCGGGTTTCAGGTCGCGGTGGACGATGCCCTTGGCGTGCGCGGCAGCCAGGCCATCCGCGATCTGCACCGCGAACTCCAGCGCCTTGCGCGGGGGCAGCGGCCCCACCGAGAGGCGATCGCGCAGCGTCTGGCCCTCGAGCAGTTCGGCGACCACGAACGGCGCGCCTTCATGCGCACCGACATCGAAGATCGCAACGATGTTCGGGTGGTTGAGCGCGCCCGCGGCACGGGCTTCCTGATCGAAGCGGCGCAGACGTTCGGGATCGGAGCTGAATGCCACCGGCAACACCTTGATGGCGACATCGCGGCCCAGACGGGAATCATGCGCGCGATACACCTCGCCCATGGCGCCGCGTCCAATGAGGCTGGCGATTTCATAGCGGTCGAGTCGGGTACCGGTCGTGAGGGTCATAGGCGTAAGAGCATCGCACGCAGGCGCGGTCGGCGTCGAGTCATCGCGAGCAGTCGTTCAGGCCTTGAACTCCTCCCACTCCCCGGCAGCGATATGCGCGAGCAATGGATGCAGAATGCGTTCACTCGCGCCCCAGAGTCGATACGGGCCCACGGAATAGTAAGGTAATCGCACCGCCTCCCAGCCCGCTGGCAGCAGATCGTGGGCATGCGCTCGCGCTGTTGGCGCAAGGAACGTGGCGAGTTCGGGCTCGAGCACTTCGGCGATCTCGCGTGCATCGGGACGCCACTCGCTCGGGCGTTCGATCACCGCGAGGTACGGCGTGATCACGAAGCTCGAGACGCGCGTCTCGACGCCGGGGAGTTCGGCCAACACCCGCGCGGAGCCCGGCGGCAGACCGATCTCCTCGTGCGCTTCACGCAACGCGGTGGCCTGCAGCGAATCATCGCGCGTGTCGCGCGCGCCGCCTGGGAAAGCCAGCTGTCCACTGTGAACCCCGAACTCGCTACGCCGCACGATCACCAGGCGCCATGCCCCCGCCGCATCGCGCCAGAGCGGCACGAGCACCGCGGCTTCGCGCAGGCTCAACGCTTCAAGCTCAGCACCAGCACACCCCCGCCGACCATGGCGATCCCGAACCAGTCCCGCGCCGAGGGACGTTCGCCCAGGAAGACCACGGCGAGCACCGCCACGAGCAGCACGCTCAGCTTGTCGACCGGCGCGACGCGCGAGGCATCGCCCAGCTTGAGCGCACGGAAATAGCAGATCCACGAAGCGCCGGTCGCCAGCCCCGAGAGCACGAGGAACGCCAGTGCGCGATGAGGCAGCGTGGTGGGGTCCTGCCATTTGCCAGTCGCGGCGACGATGCCGCCGAGCGTCCCGGCGATGACGAACGTGCGCAGCAGCGTGGCCAGATCGGAGTCCACTCCCTGCAGACCGACCTTGGCGAGGATCGCGGTGAGTGCTGCGAAGAACGCCGACGCCAGCGCCCAGCCGAACCAGTTCATGGTGTTCGTCATCACGCTCTCCCCTTGGGTCACGGCAGCGACCGTTGAAACCACAGCACACTCCAGTACTGCCCGAACTTGCGCCCGACCTCATCGAACGTGCCCAGCTCGGTGAATCCCATGCGGCGATGCAGCGCGACCGAGGCGGGATTCGGGAGCGCCACCCCAGCGAGCGCGCGATGCACGTCTTCATCAGCCAGCTGCGCGAACAACTCGGTGTACAACCGTGTGCCAATCCTCCGCCCATGCGCTTGCGGCGCAAGGTACACGCTGGTCTCGACCGAGGTGCCATATCCCGGCTTGGGCCGATGCGCGCTGCTGCTGGCGTAGCCAAGCAGTTCGTCGCCATCGTGTGCAACGAGTAGCCGGTAGGGGCCCGTCTCGGCGTGCTGCTCGAACCACACGCGGCGCAGCTCGACCGTGAGCGGCGTGGCGTCAAACGTGCAGTGGCTCTCGACGACGTAGTGGTTGTAGAGCGCGGTCAGCGCGACCAGATCCGCGGGGACAGCGGCTCGGATGGTGGGTTCCGACATACGAGCAGCCTCCCTCGGGCGGATCTACGCGAAGATCAGGAGTTCATCGACTCCAGGAACTTCTTGTTGGTCTTGGAGTCGCTCATGCGCGTGATCAGGAACTCGATCGCTTCGACCGGACTGAGTTCGGTGAGGAACTTACGCAGGATCCACACACGCGACAAGACGTCGGGGGTCATGAGGATCTCCTCTTTGCGCGTGCCGGAGCGGTTGATGTCGATCGCCGGGAAGATGCGCCGCTCGGCGATCTTGCGGTCGAGGATGAGCTCGGAGTTGCCCGTGCCCTTGAACTCCTCGAAGATCACCTCATCCATGCGTGAACCGGTCTCGACCAGTGCGGTCGCGATGATCGTGAGCGAGCCGCCGCCCTCGATGTTGCGGGCGCTGCCGAAGAACCGCTTGGGGCGCTGCAGCGCGTTCGCGTCGACGCCGCCCGAGAGGATTTTTCCCGAATGGGGCACGACCGTGTTGTGAGCGCGCGCCAGGCGCGTGATGGAGTCCAGCAGGATCACCACGTCGCGTTTGTGCTCGACCAGGCGCTTGGCCTTCTCGATCACCATCTCCGCGACCTGCACGTGGCGCTCGGCAGGTTCGTCGAACGTGCTCGAGACGACCTCACCCTTGACCGAGCGCTGCATGTCGGTGACTTCCTCGGGCCGCTCGTCGATCAGCAACACGATCAGCGTGACCTCGGGATGGTTCTCGGCGATGGCGTTCGCGAGCTTCTGCAGCAGCACCGTCTTGCCCGCCTTGGGCGGCGACGTGATGAGCGCGCGCTGGCCTTTTCCGATGGGCGAGACCAGATCGATGATGCGCGATTCGAGACAACGGTCACGCGTCTCGAGGTTCAGCTTCTCGATCGGGTAGAGCGGCGTGAGGTTGTCGAACAGGATCTTGTCCTTGGCCGCCTCGGGACTCTCGAAGTTCACCGCCTCGACGCGCAGCAGCGCGAAGTAGCGCTCGCCCTCTTTCGGCGGACGCACCTGCCCTGACACGGTGTCGCCGGTGTGCAGGTCGAAGCGCTTGATCTGCGAGGGCGACACATAGATGTCGTCCGGCCCCGGCAGATAGTTGTACGTCGGCGAGCGCAGGAACCCATAACCCTCGGGCAGGATCTCGAGCACACCCTCGGCGAAGATCAACCCGTTCTTCTCGGTCTGGCCTTCGAGGATCTTGAAGATCAGATCGGCCTTGCGCAGCCCACTGGTGCCCTGGATCTCGAGCCCCTGACAGATCTCGAGCAGTTCGGTCATGGTCTTGAGCTTGAGCTGCTGCAGTTCGAGTGTCTGCGTGTTCGGGTTGGGCGGGGTGAGCTGGGTTTCCTGGGTGTCCATGGAGGGTCGCCTTGGGAGTGGGTGGCGCGGTCGTCGCTCGCGACGCGGCACCGCCCGAAGGGCGGTCGACGCTCGAACGGCGTGGGCCGGTGGGTCGGAACCAGGGTTCCGTGGCCGGGATTGGATCTCGATGGTCGGGATGTGGGAATGGATCGGAGAAGCGGAACGCTGCTGGATGTGGGACTCGCGCGGGTGTGCGTTCGGACGCCCTTGGGACTGGGCTCGGGTCGATCGGCTCGCGTGGGAGACGCGGCGCGGGCGACACCCAGAACTCTAGGATCTGCCCTCTTTCGCCGTCAAGAGTTTTGCGTGTCCACCGGGGCGTTCCGCCCAGCAAGGCAGGTCATCGGCGCTGCGCCGCCTCGACTTGAACCCCGCCACCGCCGCGCATCCTGCATGCCGATCGGGGTTGCCGGCGTGCGGTTCGCGCCTCGCAGACGCCCCGTTCACGCCGGTCGCACGGTGGACAGGCGTAGGAAACCCCGCGCCAGTCGCGGTGCTGTGCCGGTGACGCGGGGGGGATGCTCGCGCTGGCATCCGCATTGCACCAGAGCAGGACTGCGGGCGCGTGAGTCGCGTCCTACCATCCGAGCCTGCCATCTCCAGCGTGGCTCGCGCCCCGCATGACTCCGAGAAGCTACCGCTTTCGTACCAGCGGTAACCTCACCGCCACGGTCGCAGGCGAAACCGAACACCAGTCCGGCAACCGCTCCGGCCCCAGCTGCAAGCGAAGCGTGTCCCGCTTCCCATCGACGCGTACCGGCGACAGCCGCAATGAATCCAGCGCCAGCAGCGCCTTCTCCGGGCCCGTCACGCGGACCATCGCTGGCGTGATCACCGCGCCACCGCGCCATTCGAAGCCCGCCGCCGGGCGGCCCTCGACCTGCACCGCGACCGGCAGATCGCGATGCACCTTGCGGTCGATCTCGATCTCCACCACGCGCGGACCGATCAGGTTCTCGACCGTGACCGTGCCATCGGTGGGTAGCGGCAGGTCACTCGCCGCCAACGCCCGTTCATAGCGACCCACGCGTGCGCCGAGCAAGGAGAGCTGCAGGCGTGGTTCCTTCACGCGCAATCCGATCAATCGCTTGCCCGTGCCGCGCAGTTCCGCCTGCACGACCGATGGCGACGGTCCGGAGAGCGTGAGTGAGTCGGGCAGACCCACGTACTCAAGCGTGAACGACAACAGCATCGTGGCGGGACGGTCCGTGTACACGTTGAGGTACACGAGCATCGCCAGCAGCAACGCCGTGAGCTTGAGCCCGAGATTGTCGAACAGCCAGCCGCGCAGGAGATTCATGACCCGCGCAGCATACACGACGAGCCGGGCCGGTCACGCTCCCCGGAGCTACTCGTCGGCGTCGCTCTCGTCGCCGCCCTCGCCGGGCTTGCGCAGCCCATGCTTCTCCATGCGCGAGTACAACGTGCGGCGGGTGAGACCGAGCAGGCGGGCGGCCTGACTCTTGTTCCCCGCAGCGCGCTCCAGCGACTGGAGGATCAGCGCCTTCTCGAGCTCCTCGAGCGACAACCCTTCAGCCGGGATCTCGGGCACCCACGACCTCTCGCTCTGCCGCGCCGACGGGCCGGCGAAGCTCAGGTGTTCGGGTGTGATCGGATCGGGCCCGGCAAGAATCAGCGCGCGCTCGATGGCGTGCTCCAGTTCGCGCACGTTTCCGGGGAACGAGTGTGCTTCGAGCGCGGCCATCGCGTCGCGAGAGACCTTCTCGGCCGAAGCGCCATGCTTGCGCAGGAAGAACTCCGTCAGGCGCGGCACGTCGCCGCGACGCTCGCGCAGTGGCGGCAGCACGATCGGGAAGACGTTGAGACGGAAGAACAGGTCCTCGCGGAACGTTCGCTCGCGCACCATCTCCTCGAGCGGGCGATTGGTGGCGGCGAGGATGCGCACGTCCACTTGGATGGTCTGGTTACCACCCACCCGAGTGAAGCGTTTCTCCTCGATCACTTGAAGGAGTTTCACTTGGAGCGTGACCGGCATCTCGCCGATCTCGTCGAGGAAGATGGTACCGCGCTGAGCGTCCTCGAAACGCCCCGGCTTCTGTCGGACCGCTCCGGTGAACGCCCCCTTCTCGTGCCCGAACAACTCGGACTCGAGCAGCGCCTCGGGGAGCGCGCCACAGTTGACCTTGACCCACGGGCCCGCCGCACGCTTGGAGAGCAGGTGGATGGTGCGCGCGAACAGGTCCTTGCCCGAACCGCTCTCGCCGCGCATGAGCACGGTGGAATCCGTCACTGCGACCTTGCGTGCCAACTCGAGCACGGCGCGCGTGGCGGGTGCATCCCCCACCAGCGGAAGCGTCTCGCGTCGCAATGAATCGACCGTTGCGCTGAGAGTCTCGTTCTCGCTGCGAAGCGCCTGCCGGTCGCCGGCTTCCTTCAGCGAGAGCGCCAGCATCTCGGTGAAGTCGCCTTCCTTCTCGATGTAATCGTAGGCCCCGAGCTTGAGCGCCTTGCGCGCCGTCTCGAGGGCGCCATAGGCCGTCATCAGGATGACGATCGTTCCGGGCCAGCGCTGCTGGATCTCCCGCAGCAACGCCATGCCATCGGGCGGCGCCATGCGTAGGTCGGTGACGACGGCATCGAATGGCGTGACCTGCAACTTCTGCAGCGCCGCGGCGCCGCCATTCACGAACTCGGTGGTGAACCCCGCATCGCTCAGGTCGGCCGCGGTCAGTTCGGCGTTCTTCACTTCATCGTCGACGACCAGGACCTTCACTCGACCCTCCCGAGACGGTTGCGCTACTGACAGATCTGCACCAACCCGAACGGCTCGCCCGTCTCGCTCCAGGCTCCATCATCGACGCGCAGCCGCAGGAAACCATTCACCGACTGCTTCTGCACCTTCACGCAGCCCATCTTGCCGATGATCCGGTAGCTCTTGTTGTTGCACCCGCTGATCCCGGCGTCGTCGTTGACCCGGCCATCCCAGCAGGTGTCGGACTGGATCTCGATCCGATGATCCTTCTTGCATCCGCTGATGCCCCCGAACGCCAGCAGCAGCAGGAACGCGGATGCCATCACACGCACACGCACAGCAAGCCTCCATCCTCGATGACCCGGTTCAGCGGGCGACCTCGCCCCGCGGTGGGAACATACGTTATCGGCCATCGGCGTTCGCGATTCAACTGGCAAGCGGCAAGCGGACCACCACTTCGGCTCCGCCGCCGGCCCGCGTCGTCGCTGACAGATCACCGCCCGCGGCCTGCACCAGCCGACGCGACAGGAAGAGACCGAGCCCCGTGCCCTGGGCCTTGGTCGTGTAAAACGGTTCGCCCAGGCGTGCGAGTACCTCGGCAGGCAGTCCCGGTCCGGAGTCGCACACCCTCACAACCACGCGGTCGCCGTGTCGCTCAAGACCCGCGAGCACCTCCCCGCCCTCGGGGCTGGCCTCGAGGGCATTGAGCAGCAGGTTCAGGAACACCTGCTTGAGCGATTCGCCATCGAGGGGGACTCGCACCTCGCTCCAGTCACCCTCACGCACGAGCGTGCAACGACGCGCGTGCACCTCGCCTTCGATCAGATCGAGTGTCGCGGCCAGCGCGGCGGCCACATCCCCTGTCTCGCCCGGCGTGGTTTCGCCTCGCGCGAACTGCAGATAGCGCCCGACCGTGCGCGTCAGGCGGTCCACCTCTTCGATGACCGAGTCACTCATGCGCTGCGCCTCGGGCTCGAGCTTGCCCAACCTTTTGGCCGAGCCGCGGATGATGGCGAGTGGGTTCTTGATCTCGTGCGCCATCGTTGCCGTCAGGCGCCCCATCGCCGCAAGATTCTCGGAGCGCGACAGGCGACGTTCGAGCGCGAGCTGTTGGGAGTTGACGCGCAGGAGCAGCGCGGTGAGAAGCGCGATGGCCAGGCTGCTCACGAGGCTGAGGAACACCAGCCGGCGGCGCAGCCGCGAGAGCTCGCCGAACCAATCCGGTGCGATCTCACCGGCCACCACGGCCGTCACGCCCCGATCGTCACGGATCGGCACGAGTGCCACCCGGCGCTCGGAGCCGTTCTCGCGGTAAGCGCAGGTCGTCGTGCGGCCCGCGAGCGCGACCGAGAGTGAGTCGTGGGCCAGCGTGTCGAGCGCGCTTGGTTCATCGAAGCGTGCCTCGTCCGCGGCGTCGAAAAGCACACGACGTGTGGTGTCGATGAGCGAGAGTGAGGTGAGGCCGGCCGTGGCCCGCAGCGGCAGCAACTGGGTCTCCAGCACCGCGAAGCCCGTGCCCTCGGCGCCCATCCGTCGCAGATCATCGAGATCGGCGGGGCTGACCTGCGAAGCGGCGAGTTCGGAGATCTGCGTCAGCCGGCGGGCTGAACTCTGCTCGAACGCGGCGCGCACGCCTTGGTAGGCGAGCACTGCCGAGATGAGCGTCACGACCATCGCGACAACGGCGAAGGCCAGAGGGGCGATGGGGGTGCGCGGCACGCTGGGACTCCCGGGTGAGCCGGGGCGCGGCCATGGCAGGCGCCCCGCAGCGAAGGGCACGCTAGGCAGGCCTGTGGGTGGTGTCAAACACCACGGGTGGACGACGTGCAGAATGCACTCAAGGCCCGCAAATGCCTGTCCGATAGACAGGAAGTCTCCATGCCACGTCGGGTCCGAGTTGCTCGCTCCACTGTGAGTCGCCGCGGAAGAACATGCTCCTGCGAGCGGGGGTTGTGATGTTGCTGGCCACCGTGCTCGCGGCATTCTGGATCGGCGCCCGCGCGCTCGCCCTGCCGGTGCTTCCCATGCTGCCCTCGCCCACTGGCAACCGCCGGGAGCAGGTATGAACGTCGACCTGCGCACTCGCGTCACCAATCTTCCGCCGCTGCCTGCCACGCCACTCGTGAGCGTCATTCTCGCGGTGCGCAACGAGGAACGTCACATCACGCGCGCACTCGATGGCGTGCGGCTGCAGGACTGGCCGCGGGAGTCCCTGGAGATCCTGGTCGTGGATGGCTGCTCGAACGACCGCACGCGCGAACTCGTGACGCGCGTGGCAGCGCGGGATTCCCGTGTGCGCCTGCTCGTGAATCCGGCCGGCCATGTCGCGCAGGGCCTGAATGTGGGGCTTGCCGCCGCACGCGGCGCGGTGATCGTGCGGGTGGACGGACACTGCCGGATCGTCCCCGAGCACGTGCGCCGCTGCGTCGCGGAGCTCCGCGCGGGCAAAGCAGAGTGTGTGGGTGGCCCGGTGCGCGCGGTGGGCGACACATTGCTGGCCAGGACGATTGCGTTGGCGATGAACACGTCGTTCGGTGTGGGCGGTGCCAGCTTCCGTTGGACGCGCGAGCGCCGCGAAGTCGACCACCTCCCCCTCGGGGCGTGGCGCCGCGAGGTGTTCGGCTGGATCGGCGGCTTCGATGAGTCACTCGTCCGCAATCAGGACGACGAGTTCAGCGACCGGCTGCGCCGCGCCGGCGGACGCATCGTGATGCTGCCCGAGTTACTGGCGGAGTACTACAGCCGCGCCACACTTGGCGGGCTGTGGAACCAGTACCACGGCTATGCTTATTGGAAGGTGCGCGTCATCCGCATGCACGGCGGCTGGCCGAGCTCGCCCCGTCATCTGGTGCCCGCGGCATTCGTACTGGCAATGCTCGCCAGCGGCGCCCTCGCGGCCCGTGGCGCATGGGCGCTCGGGGCGCTCGCTCCCGCGCTGTATGCCGTGTTCCTGCTCGGGGCCACCGCCGAGACCGCACTGTCGCGACGCACGCGCGCCTCGGTTCTGCTCTCGCTCGCACTTCCCGTGATGCACACCGCCCATGGCGTGGGCTTCCTGCGCGCGCTGTTCGCGCGCAGCCCACTCTCGCCGCAAGCCACTTCGCCGCTCCCCGTGAGCGACTCCGCTGCACCGGAGGTCAAGGCCGCGTGAGCCGGCCCGGTGCCGGGCGAGATCGCGGCGCGGCGAACAACGCGAACACGGCGGCGCAGGATGCGCGAAGGCCCGCGACGTCGGAACGCCGCGGGCCCGGTGCGTGGTTCCGGTTCAACGCGCCGTGGCGGCCTTGGCCTCGGTGCGCAGCAGGTGGATGGCGATGCCCTCGGCATCCTCGGCGGCTTCGCCGATCGCCTCGGTCACGGTCGGGTGCGCATGGATCGCTTGAGCCAGATCGTGCACGTTCAAGTCGGCGGCGATCGCGAGCGAGGCTTCGTGGATCAGCTCACTCGCCTTGGCGCCGATGATGTGCACGCCCAGCACCTGATCGGTGGTGGCATCGCCCACGATCTTGACGAACCCGGTGGTCTCGCCGTCGGCGATGTTGCGGCCGTGCGCGCGGAAGGGGAAGCGCCCGATCTTGACCGTGCGCCCCTCGGTCTTCGCTTCGGTCTCGGTCATGCCGACGCTGGCGATCTCCGGATGCGTGAACGTGGCCGCCGGCACCGCGCGCCAGTTGGTCTGCGCGCCGTGGCCGGCGATGATCTCGGCGGCACTCTTGCCCTGCGCCGAAGCGAAGTGCGCCAGCTGCTTGATGTCGGTGACATCGCCGATCGCGTAGATGTTCGGAACCGTGGTCTGGAGCTTGTCGTTCACCACGATCTTGCCGCGGCCCTCGACCCCCAGGCCCACCGACTGCAGCCCGAGTCCCTCGCTGTAGGGACGGCGTCCCGTTGCGACGAGCACCGTGTCCACGTCGATGGTCTTGCCACCGGCCAGCGTGAGCGTGATGGAACCGTCAGCGTTGTCCTTGCGGTCCTCGACCTTGGTGTTCAAGTGCAGCGCGATCTTCTGCTTCTTCATCTCGCGCTCGAGCGTGGCCGAGATCTCCTCGTCCTCGGCCATCACGAGGCGCGGCAGCATCTCGATGAGCGAGACCTGCGTGCCGATCGCGGCGAAGAAGCACGCGAACTCGCTGCCCACCACGCCACCGCCCAGAATGGCGATGCGTTTGGGCTGCTTGGTCAGGTCGAGCGCTTCCTTGCTGCTGATCACGCGCTCGGCGTCCAGATCGAAGCCGGGCGGCATCCACGCGTAGGCGCCGGTCGCGAGGATGATGTGGTCGGCGGTGATCTCCTGCGTGCCGCCGGCATTGAGCGCGACCGCGATGCGGTTGGCCGCCGTGAGCTTGGCCGTGCCCTTCACAATATCGACCTGACGTCCCGAGAGCAGCGTCTTCACGCCACCGGTCAACTGCTTCACGATCTTGTTCTTGCGCTCGACCAGCGCGGTCCAGTCGATCGACGGTTCGCCGACGATGATGCCGTACTCCTTGGCGCGCTTGATCTGCTCGTAGAGATGGGCGGTCACGACCCACGCCTTGGTCGGGATGCAGCCCCAGTTGAGGCAGGTGCCGCCCAGTTCGTCCTTCTCGACGACGGCGGTCTTGAGCCCCAACTGCGCAGCGCGGATCGCGGCCACGTACCCACCCGGGCCCGTGCCGATGATGACGACGTTGTAGTGATTCGACATGGGAACGCTCACGGAATAGGTGGGTTGCGACCGCAGGGCGGCAGCGGGGACTCATACCAGTGCATCGGACTCTATGGAGCCTTCCGAGGGAGTGTCAACCGGCCCGAGAAACCCTTTGCAGACCTTGCGCAAGGCGGTCTAAGGTCGGTTGTGTGAGGGATCCGCCCTCCGGGTGCCGCGTAGGAGAGTCCCCCGAGTGAAGAAGCGTATCGCAGTGTTCGCGCGCCGGCCGGAGCCAGGGCGGGTCAAGACGCGGTTGTCCCCGGCGCTGCCTGCCGATCTCGCCTGCGAGCTGTACGCGGCGATGCTGGACGACACCTTCGAGACCGTGCGCCAGGCGCAGGCGGATTCGCGCACGGTGTTCTGGGCCGATGTCCCCGATACGGAGCGCTCGCCCGTGGGCTTCTATTGGCACGCGCAGAAGGGCGCCGAGTTGGGCGCTCGGCTCGCGGACGCTTTCGACACGGTGCTGGTGGACGGCGCGCACGCCGTGACAATCGGATCGGATTGCCCCGGGCTCTCGCCGGCCATGCTCGAGCGGGCCCTTGCAGCGCTCGACCGTGCCGACTTGGTGCTGGGCCCCGCGACCGATGGCGGCTACTGGCTGATCGGGCTGCGGCGTCCAGCTCCCATGTTGTTCGAGGATGTGGCATGGAGCACCGACTCGGTGTTCTCCCAGACTCTGGCGCGTGCGGCCGAAGCGGGGCTCTCCGTGGAGACGCTGCCCTTGCTCGAAGACCTCGATACGCCGGCCGACCTGGCCCGACTGGTCTCAGCCGTGGCGCGCGGCGACCTCGCGGCCGCGGGGCCGAAGCTGCGCGCGGCGCTGCAGTCGATGAAACTGTTGCCCGCGCTCTAGGGTGCCGAGGGCTGCGGTCCCTTGAGCTTCGCGGTCGCACCTTTGATGCGTTCCTCGAGCGGCTGCACCATGCCCGGCGGCGGGTTCGCGCCCTGTGCGAGCTGGTAGTACTCGAGCGCCTTCTGCTCGTCCTTCTCGAACTCGGCGACGACACCAAGATTGAACAGAGCCACCGGCTGCTTGGGATCCATCTCGAGCGCCTTGGTGAAAAGCGTCTTGGCCGTGCTCGCATCGCCGAGGTTGTAGTAGCACACCCCCAGATCGACGACCGTCGTGACGCGCGTGGGATCGAGCCGGTTGGCCGTGCGGTAATGCACGATCGCCTCGGACCAGTTGGCGGTGTCGTACATCACGTCGGCGAGCGCGATGCGCGCCTGGAGGTCAGTGGAGTCCGCCGCAATCGCCTCGCGCGCCTGATCGATGATCTTCTGCTGCTCGGGCTTGGCACCCGCGACCGGCTTGTTGTTGCTCTGGTTGAACCCCGTGAACGCCTGCCAGACGAGCAGTGCGATCGCGATGCCACCCACCACCATCCAGAGCTGCTGCGACGTGCCGTCCATGGGCGCGCGCGGCGGGCGAGTGCGGATCGGGCGCACGCGGCGGATGTCGATCGCGGGAGCGACCGGCTCGGGTGCTTCGTTGGGCACGGCCTCGGCGGGCGGCGCTGCGATGGGCGCGGGACGCAGCGCATCGTCGTGCTGCCGGATAAGGGCGGTGTCGCCGTGCAGTGGGAAGTTGCAGTTCGTGCACTCGGAGACACTCGGGTCATTCCAATACCCGCAACTCGGGCACTTGATGGGCGTGGACATGTTCCTCCGGGCGGCGGCCAGTGGGGTGACGTTGGACTCGCAGAGGAAGCTAATGGAGTGATGGGGAAAGCGACAAGTGCGGCGCGGTGGCCTGCGCGCTCAGCCCGCCCGCCCCGCGTCGGTCAGAACTTCGTCGCAACCGCCCACGCTCGCTGGTACCGTCGGCGGCACTGACCACTTACTCCCTGTCCGTCCGTCGTTCGGAGGTTGCTCTGCGCATGCGTGCCATATCATTCGCCCTCGCCCTCGCGTGCCTGTCGCTCGCGGGCGTGGCGTTCGCTGAAGAGACCCGCGTCACGCTGCTGCACACCACCGATGTGCATGGTTCGCTGCTGCCGTACGACGACCTGCTGTCCAAGCCGGCGGCGCGTGGCCTCGCCAAAGTGGCCTCGCTGATCAAGCAGGTGCGCGCCGAGAGCACCGCCGTTCTGCTGCTCGACAATGGCGATGCGATCGCGGGCAGCCCGATGGTGTCGGTGTGGCGCCGCGGCAATCGCGCGCGCCCCGAGCCGGTGACGCTGGCGATGAACGCGTTGGGTTACGACGCGATGGCGGTTGGTAATCATGAGTTCGACTTCGGTCCCGCCGAGCTCGAGAAGACGCGGGCTGCCGCCAGATTCCCGTTCCTCGCGGCCAATGTGGTGCGCGCCGGCACCGGCGCACCGGCGTTCCAAGGCACGCTGGTGCGCGAGTTCGCGAACGGCGTGCGCGTGGGCGTGATCGGGCTCTGTACGCCGGCCGTGCCGCTGATGGGCGACTCCGCCACGTACGCTGGACTCGCGTTCCTCTCGCCCACTGTGGTGGCGCAGCGTGAGCTGCAGCGGCTGCGCAACGGCGAGCGCTGCGACATCGTGATCGTGCTGGCGCACATGGGGCTCGAGAAAGACCTGCGCACGGGAGAGCCGCGCAAGGGCGAGCCGGCGAACGAGAACTGGGGCTGGCGCCTGGCGTATGAAGTGCCGGGAATCGATGCGGTCGTGCTGGGCCACACGCACCAGACGATTCCCACGGGCGATGTGCGCGGCACGCTGGTGACGCAGGCGGGTTCGCTCGCGCAGTCGCTGGGGCGGCTGGACTTCACCCTGTCGCGCGAGACGTCGCTGTCCAAGTGGAAGCTCGGCAAGGGCACCGCGCGGGTGATCAGCGTGACCGACACGACGGCGACGGACCCGGCGCTGGCCGAGTTGCTCGCGCCCTACGCGGCCGACACGCGCGCCGCGCTCGATGAAGTGGTCGGCGAAGCGCGTCAACCGCTGTCGGCGCCGTTCGGGCGCTACACCGACAATCCGCTCTGGCGGCTGCTGCATCAGGTGCAGCTCGAAGCCACCGGCGCCGAGGTGTCACTCGCGGCGATCTTCGATCCTGCCCAGCGCATCGCCGCCGGCCCGATCACGGTGCGCGACCTGATGCGGCTGTATCCGTATGACAACACGCTCACCGTTGCCGAGATGAGCGGCACGGACTTGAAGGCCACGCTCGAGCAGTCGGTGCGGTTCTTCTCCACCTACACGTTGGACGGTGGTAAGTCGCTCGTGGAACCCGGCATGGCCGGCTTCAATCTCGACATGGCGTATGGCGTGGAATACGAAGTCGACTTGACGCGCCCGCCGGGAGACCGGATCCAGCACCTGACCCGCGGCGGCAAGCCGGTGCAGCAGACCGACAAGCTGCGCGTGGTGGTGAACAGCTATCGCGGCGCGGGCGGCGGGGATTTCGATCTGGTGCGGCGCGCACGCAAGACCTCCGTGGTGCGTACTCCCATGCCCGACCTGCTGCGTTCGTATGTCGAGCGCGCCAAACTCATCGATCCACGCGGCGAAGCCAGTTGGACGCTGCTGCCGGATTACATCGTCACGCCCGAGCGTCCGCTGATCGAGCGACTGGTCAAGCAGGGCGTTGCCCCGCGCGAAGAGGTGTACCGCCTCGGCGCGCTCGAGCCCGCGCGACGGTTCGACCTGGCGTACTGGATCGGGCGCGCGTTCGGCTGGCGTTCGAGCCGCCCCTCGGGCGTGTTCGCCGATGTGCCGGATTCGCAGCAGGTCTGGGTGGATGGCGTGCTCAAACGCCGCGTGCTCGGCAGCGTGCCCGAGGGCGAACGGTTCGCGCCGTTCCGCATCGCGCCGCTCGAGCTGGCTCTGGATTGGAGCGAACGCGCCGCTCGCGCGGCGGGCTATGCGCTGCCCAAGCAGACGAGCGATCCCTCGTTCCGTCGCAGCCTCGCCACCGGGATCAGTCTGGGCGGCGCGGGCGGCGGCTTCGCCTACCGCGACACGCTCACACGCGCGCAATGGCTCGGCATGGTCGCGAACCTGCGCTACCCCACCGTGCGCGTGCTCGAGACCACCGACTTCCATGGCGCCATTCTGCAGACCAATCGCGAGCGTCGCAGTCAGCGCCCGATCGGCGGCAGCGTTGCCTTGGCGGCGGCGATCGAACGCCTGCGCGGCGAGAATCCCGAAGGCACCGTGCTGTTGGATGGCGGTGACATGTTCCAGGGCACGATGATCTCGAATCTGCAGTACGGCCGCCCGGTGATCGAGCAGATGAACGCGCTCAAGTACACCGCGGGCGCCATCGGCAATCACGAGTTCGACTGGACCGCGGATACGCTCGAAGCGCGCGTGCACGAGATGCGATTCAGCGCGCTGGCCGCCAACATGATCGAACGCAAGACCGGCAAGATGCCCAAGTGGGTGCGCAGTGACACCACCGTGACGCGCCGCGGCGTGCCGGTCGGGATCGTGGGGTTGGCCTACCCAGGCACTCCGCGCGTGACCATGCCGGCCCATGTCGCGCATCTGAAGTTCCTGGACGACTCGACCACGGCCGCGAACATCGCGCCGCGCCTGCGAGCCAAGGGCGCGCTGATCGTGGTGGGCGTGGGACATATTCCCGCCGAGACCGACAGCAATCGTAAAGCCACGGGCGACCTGGCGCGATTGATGCGCGCGAAGGGTGTGGACGCGTGGTTCGGCGGCCATAGCCACAACGTGGTCGACGACGAGATCGATGGTGTGCCCGTGATGATCGCCGGCGCACAGGGCCAGTGGATCGCGGTGTGCGATCTGGTGGTGGACCCGGTGGGCAAGACGATCCTCGAGAAGCGCCATCGCATGGAACAGGTGTTCGCCGATGCGCCCGGACAGGACAGCACGTGGGCTGCACGCGTGACACGCTGGAACGAGCGTGTGGGGCCCGTCGCGGCCACCGTGCTCGGGCGTTCCACCGTGCCGCTCCACCGCAACCGCCCCGAATCCACCGTGGGCAACTTCATCTGCGATGCGATGCGCGCCGCCACCGGCGCTGACATCGCCCTGCAGAACCCGGGCGGCATCCGCGCCGAGATGGACTCGGGCGCGATCACGCGGGGCCGCATTTACGCGGTGATGCCCTTCGACAACACGATCGTGACCATGACGCTCACGGGCGCCGAGGTGAAGCTGGCGCTGGAGCAGGCGCTGCGCAGCGACCGCGTGACGCAGATCAGCGGTATCCGGTTCACGTATGACCCGGATCTTCCAGATCTGCATCGCATCGTGTCGATCACCATGGCCGATGGCTCGGCGTTCGACGAAGCCCGCAGCTACAAGGTGGCCGCGAACAACTTCATGGCCTCAGGCGGCGACAACTACGACGCGTTGGGCAAGGGCCGCGACCGCGCCGAGAGTGGCCAGGTGATCCGCGCCGCGATCGAGGACTACGTCACTCGCCTGACGAAGTCAGGCAAGACTCTGGATCTCAAGAACGACGGACGGATCCAGCGCGCGAGGAAGTGAAGTCACCGCACGAGTGAGGCTCGCGATTCGATGTCAGCACTCCGTGAAAAGGACTCGCTCCAGAGCGAGTCTTTTTCACAGCTCCTGAACAGTCAGCGCGAACGCGATCGACTCAACGCCCGCCGCTGCTCGCGCCCGCTGCGCCCGCGCCGCCCTTACCCGAGTCCGCCGGAGCACCGCCCAGCTGCACCCCGGCGCGCGTGAAGTATTCCTTCACGCCGGTCGCGAGCTGCTTGGCCATGTCGAGTTGGAACGCGGGGCTGTTCAGGAGCTTCACCTCGCGCGGGTTGTTGATGAACGCGGTTTCGACCAGCACCGAGGGGAACTCGATCGACTTGAGCACCACGAACCCGGCCTGCTTGATGCCGCGCGATTCCACGCGGCGATCCGCCGCGATGTGGTCGACCAGCGTCTCGGCCAGCAGCTGGCTGCGCTCGAGCATGGAGTTGCGCTTCACCTCGTAGAGCACGCTCACGACGTTGTCCTCGGCCTGCGCCGGCACACCGCCCACGATGTCGGCGGCGTTCTCGATGTCGGCCAGATCGGCGTCGGCTTGATCCGTCGCGCCCTTGAGCGAGAGGAAGTACACCTCGGTCCCACTGCCCGAGCCACGACGCTTGCTCGAGTTGCAGTGGATGCTGATGAACAGGTCGGCCTTGGCCTTCTCGGCGATGCGGTACCGCTCGCGTAGCGGAATGAAGAAGTCCGCGTCGCGCGTGAGGATCGCCTGCACGCCGGACATCGTGTTCAGCTGCTCGGCGAGCTTGCGAGCGACCGCGAGTGTCACATTCTTCTCGTACACCGGTCCCGGACCGCGTGCACCCACGTCCTCGCCGCCGTGGCCCGCGTCGATCACCACCAAGCGAGTGCGGCTCTGGCGCTTGGACTTGGCGATCGCGGCCAGGCGCTGGTCGGCGGCGGCGGCGGCGGACACCTTCACGACATCGACGACCACCCGGAACGGCTTGTCTTCGGCAGCCGGGAGCGTGAACACATGGAAGCGTGTGCCGGGCTGCATCCACAATATGAAGCGTGCTCCCGCGGCATCGATGTTGACGCGCACCGAGTCAATGGCGCTGTCGCGCACCGCGAGCACCATGGGGACGCCCTCGGCAGGCGTGAGCCCCGGCGTGGGCACAGACACGACGAGCTGCAGACTGGAGCCCGAGTCGGGGCACACGGGCACGACCGCCGTGCTGAAGTCGAACACCAGGCGCGTGCCGCTCGCAGCGGCCCACGAGCGCACTCCGCCCAGGACCGGCGTGGCCGGTCCGTCGGCGCGCACCGAGCGCGGTGCGAGGATCGCGGCGACTGCCGCGAGCAGGATCACTGTCGAGCGAATGCGCATGCGATTCCCTCCGCCGTCCATGGCGTGACGGGAGGCGGCCCTCGCCGCCTCCCGTCCGGATACCGAGCTTGTACCTCTGCTCGCGCTACTTGTCGAGCTTGAGCGGGATGTAGCTCACGGAGCCATTGCGATTCACGAGCAACACGACCGGCTTGCCGAGCTTCTTCTGTGCCGCGACGAGACGGGTGAACTGGGTGGGGTCTGAAACGGCAGACTTCTGCACCTGCTCGATCACGTCGTTTGGCTGGATACCGGCTTCTTCCGAGACACTACCCTCGTCGACCGCGGTCACGCGGACACCGGCCTCGATGCCCAACGCCTGCTTCTCCTCGTCGCGCAGTTCGCGGACAGTGAGACCCAGGCCCGTGTTCGATTCTTCCGGAGCCGCCAGCGGGGTGTTGCCGGCCAGCACGTTCTCGTCACGCTCACGCAGGGTGAGATTGATGGGAACCCGCCTGCCGTCGCGCAGCACCACCATCGGAACCGTCTTGCCGATCGGGGTATCGGCCACTTTGAGGCGCAGCTTCTGCACGTCATTGTAGCGGGCGCCCATGTACTCGATGATCACGTCATTGCGCTTGAGACCCGCGGCCTCGGCCGGCGAACCCTTGACCACCTGCTGGATCAGCACGCCGTCGGTGTTCTCGAGGCCGAAGCCCTCGGCCAACTCGGGCGTGACCGGCGCCAGGACCACGCCCATCATGGCGCGCTTGACCGAGCCGTGCGCGACCAACTGGTCGGCGACGTGCTTGGCCAAGTTGATCGGGATGGCGAATCCGATGCCCTGACCACTCGTGTTGATCGCCGTGTTGATACCGATGGCCTCGCCGCGGATGTTGCAGAGCGGCCCACCCGAGTTGCCGAAGTTGATCGACGCGTCGGTCTGGATGAAGTCCTGAAAGCCCGGCGTGCCGCCGAAGATGTTGAGATTGTTGCGACCCTGCGCGCTGATGATGCCCACCGTGACCGAGCCGCGCAGCTCGCCAAGCGGATTGCCGATCGCGATGGCCCAGTCGCCCACTCGCAGTTGGTCGGAATCGCCCAGCGGCAGCACTGGCAGGTTGGTGCCCTCGATCTTGATCACTGCCACGTCGGTGGCGGGGTCGGTGCCCACGACCGTCGCCTTGAAGCGGCGCCCGTCGTTCAGCAGTACGTTGATCTCATTGGCATCGCGCACCACGTGGTTGTTCGTGATGATGCGACCCTCTTTGTCGACGATGAAGCCAGAGCCGGAGGAAGGCACGCTCTGCTGACGCCGCGGCGCGCTGTCACCGAAGAAGCGGCGCATCACGTCGTCGCCCTGTCCGTCACCCGCGCCCGTCTTCTTCTGCACGTCGATGAAGACCACGGCGGGCAACGCCTTCTCGACGACCGAGACGAATGGGCTCTCGGGGTAAGCCGCCGCGGCGCTCGAAGCGGCCAACTGCACGTCGGTGGTGGCGCGCGAAGTGCGCTGGATACCAAGACCGGCGCTCAGGCCAAGACCCATGACCAAGCCAGCCAGCACGAGCACGGCTGCACCGACCACATAGTTGCGGGGGCGGATGATCGACCTTCCGTCCATCGTTGTTCCTCCGGAGTGACTTTGCTGGATGCGAAACCGAGTCAGGGATGGTGCTGCAGCAGGACTCGCATCGTGGGGAATGCGTTCGCAAGAGATTAGAGCGAGAGGCTCGAATGCCGGAAGGATCATCGGGTCAGACGACCGTCAATTCATCGGCACTTCAGCCCGCACTCCTGATGCTCTAGATGGACAGACAGATGCACCACCAGAAAGGTTCCGTTCCCACTTTCACGACCGCACGGACGCCGCTTGAGCCGCCCCCATCGCGGGGTTTCGTGAAGTGGAGGTGAAGTGGGGTGGATGCGCAGGCGGCCAGCCCCGTTGGCGCCCCCCGCGCCACCCAAGCTAGACTGCGCCCCCATGCGCGAAGCCTCGATCTTCTTCCTGTCCGACGCCCATCTGGGCGCCGAGTCCGAATCGCTCGAGGCCGGCCGTCAGGCCCGGCTGCATTCGTTCCTCGAATCGCTCCCCGGCCGCGCCTCGACGCTGTACATCGTTGGCGACCTGTTCGATTTCTGGTTCGAGTACCGCACCGTCATCCCGCGGCGGCTGTTCCGCACGCTCTCGGTGCTCGAGGCGCTCAAGCGCACCGGGGTCGAGATCGTGTACCTGAACGGCAACCACGATTTCTGGCTGGGGCCGTTCTTGTCCGAGACGATCGGCCTGCGCACGGTCGATGGGGCGGTCACGGTGGAGGCACAGGGCCGCAAACTCTGGCTGCATCACGGCGACGGGCTCGTGGGCGGCGACCTTGGCTACAAGTTCCTGCGCGGCATCCTGCGCAGCCAAGTAAGCATCGGCCTCTACCAGTGGATCCACCCCGATCTGGGCATCCCGCTCGCGCATCTGGTGTCCAACGCCTCGCGCCACTCGCGCGGCCACGGCCCGCTGCAGCCCGAGAGGCTCTGGCGCGAGATCGCCGCACCTCGCTTCGCCGAAGGCTTCGACGGCGTGCTCGTCGGGCACTTCCATCACGTGCACGAGCAGCGCGAGGCCGGCAAGGACTTCTTCGTCCTGGGCGACTGGATCGACCACTTCAGCTACGTCGAACTCTCGGACGGCAAGCTCGAGCTGAAGCGGTGGCCGCAGCCGGCGTGAACGACGACGCCCCGGGTGCCTGGGCGGAGCGGGCCTGCATCCAAGGGTGACTGCAGCCGGCACGTTCGGCTCGGCTTCCTGCCGAGCCTCACTGCATCCAGGCGCGGCTCACGCCATCCATGGCTTCGCTCGCGCCTCGGACGCACCGTCTGCAGCCACCCTTGGATTCCGGCCCGCTCGTTCGTCGAAGGGTCGGACGTCCGCTCCGCCCTGGCGTTGAGCGGGCTAGAACTGCGCGCTGAACGAGAAGCGATGCGTGTCCGCGAGTCCCAGCTTGGACGGCACGAACGCGTAGTCCACGCGATACAGCTTGTACGCATAACCCGCGCCGGCGCTGAAGTTGGCGATGTCATCGCCCATGCGGAATCCCATGCGCAGCGAGGCGCCGACGTCGGCGTTGAGTTCGCCGCCAACCGCAACGATCGCCTGCCGCCCGCGCGTCATGCGCGTCTCGAGCGCGGCAAGACCGCCGAAGCCCGCGACCGGGTGCCGGTACGACGCACCCGCCTGCAGCGCAGCCGGCAGGTTCACCGAACGACCGTTCTGACCATCGATCAGGTACTTGGCCGCAGGCCCCAGATTGTGCGCGCTCACCGACAGGCGCGAGCCCGCGATCCGCTGCGGCTCCCATGCGGCGCCGCCGTTCACGGCATACGTCGTGGTGGCCAGGTTCGCCAATCGCTCGCGCACCACTTGTCCCGAGAAACCGATGCTCGTCCCGCCGGCCAGCTTGCGGCCATAGCCGAGCAAGAACTCCAGATCGTGCGCGCCGAACGTGCCGATCAGATTGCCCAGATCATCGCGCTCCTCGATCGGCTGCGAATACATCGCGCGCAGCGATGAAGCGATGCCGCCGCCGAACAAGTGGCCGGCCAGCGCGAACTGGTCGTGGCGCAGGTTCTCGATGAACTCGTAGTGCGTGCCCGTGACCTGCGTGCCCTCGACGCCGGCGAGCCCGGCGGGATTCCAGAACGCGGCCTCCGCCCCGTTCGCCACCGAGGTGTACGCGCCACCCATCGCTGAAGCGCGCGCACCGGCCGGCACCTCGAGGAACGCGAAGCCCGGAGGGGCCGCATGAGCGGCAGTGGCGGCGAGCAACAACGCGAGGCATGACCACCACGGGGCGCGACGGAGGATCACGGGTGTCTCCTGGACATCGACCATCAGACAACGGAAGGCGACGGGACCCGTGGAACAGGCCCCGTCGCGGTTCGTCTACTTCGCGAGTCTACACGAGCGATTGAATCCGCTCACCACTTGCCACTCTTGCCGCGGCCGCCGCCGTTGTTGTCGTCCCGGTGCTGTTCGCGTGGCGGATCGCGACGCGGCGGATCCTGCCGTGGCGGCGGGTCATCGCGACGTTCCTTGCGCGGCGGGTCCTGCTGCCGCGGCGGTGGCGGCGGATCGTCCCGACGCTCCTTGCGCGGCGGATCATAGTTGGGCTGCTGCTTGGGCGGAGGCGAGGAATCGGGCTCGCGGGTCGGCGGCTCGTAGCGCGGCTGCGGGCGCTCGGCCGGCTTCTCGTAGCCACGACCACCTCTCTTGCCACCTTCGTCGGTGTTCGGACGGCTCGCCGGCTCGCGCCGCGGAGCATCCCACTGCTTCGCGGGCACGCGATCGGTGCCGCGTCCGCGATCGGCCGGACGACGGTCCTCATCGACGCTCGGACGATTGCGCCCGATCGGCAACGGCTCGCCGGGACCGCCACGCTTGCCCACACGATTCACCAGGTAACCGGGCGGAATGTAGCCGGGGTCACTCGAGCGGATCTTGGGCGGCGGAATGTAACCCTGTGGAGGTGTGGGCGGTTTGTAGCGCGTGAGGTTGCCGCCCCACAGATTGTTCCAGCGGTTGTAGCCATCCCACGACGACCAGCGCGAGCGGTCGTCATACCATTGGCTGTAGCGCGGCGGGCAGTCCACCCGCACCATGTAGTAGTAATAGGGCACGTACGAAGTCCACAGCTGTGGACCCCAGTTCCACGAGCGGTTCACGCGGAAGTCGAACACGCTGCAGTTCGTGTAGTACGGATCGAAATCGTTCCACCAGCGCCACTTTCCGGGGCGGTGGCAGTCATTGCAGATGTAGCGCGGGTAGCGCACCTCGTGACCCACGTAGTACGACGCGTACGAGGAGACGAACGAGTCCTCGTCGTTGGCGCGACCCAGCACGATGCGACGGATGCGCTCCATGGCCACGTAGGGGTCGCCGACGACGCGGCCGTCCTGGTCGAAGCCCTCTTCGTCGCGGCTCTCGCGGTCATAGCCCAGCTCCTCGGCCTGCGGGTCATATGGGCGCAGGAACCATGGCATCTCGCGGAACGGTTCGCGCGAAGCGACCGCCACCAGGAAACCCTGGCCGGTCTTGTCGCCCACGGCGAGTTCCTCGCGGGAGTTCTCGGACGGAATACGCAACGTGCGCTTGCCCTCGACCAGCCCAGCGCCGCGGCGGGACGGATACAGCACCCGCACATTGCCCTCGGAGTCGATCTCGTAGACGAGCAGATACGCGTCGTCGCTGGTGCGCACCTTGATCTGCATGGCATCGCCGGGTTCGTACACAGCGTCCTCGCCACGGTCGGTCCAGACCTCGACCCCCATGGCGCGGGCGTGCGCGAACGAAGGCAGCGACAAGGCCAACAGGCCTGCGGCCACCAGCAGCGCGTTGAAGTATCGGTTGGGGCGTTTCATGGTCTCCTCCCGCCTGAATCGCGCGGCCGCTTCTGCGCGGCCCCGCCATCGTTTCTACACCGGACGGGGCTGGAGCGCTCCCGCGAGCTTCGCGAAAGGGCTCCAGCCTTCATTCTACTCCCCGCGCCACTGGCGCGGCGACTACTTGGCGATCCACGCCACCGGGCGAGGCGCCCGGTCCTCATCGAAAGCCCGCTTGGCCGCCAACTCGGGATTGCCCGGGTCGGTCTGGTAGGCCCAATCGAACGTCACCTGCGCGGTGCTCAGGCTGGTGACGCGGAACTTGGCGTAGTGGTTATCGCGGGTCCAGACGATGTAGCAGTGTCCAAGGATCAGCTCGACCGTGCCGCTCGGCGACCAACCGGTGTTTGGGGCCCAGTCCACCGCATCGAGCGACGTGGCATAGCCGGCGTCCTGGATGTCCGTGAACGTCCCGCCGACGTCCTTGGCGAACATCTGGTAGACGCCGCCGTTATAGCCGAAGTACACGTCGGTCAGGTTGTCGTTCGAGGACCGCGCAGAGGCGGCCGAGAAGTCCCAGCCAGCGCCGGCGGTGCTGTTGACGAAGTTGCCGATCGCCGCGTCCACGCCTGCCGGGCGTGGCGTGTCGAAGATGGTCTCGTAGGTCAGCGCACTCTCGTTACCGGCGGCATCGATTGCGGCGATCGCGAAATAGCGCGTGACGCCGTTCGATAATCCACCGAGCACGAACGCCGTGCCGGTCGTGGAGCCCTGCCGGTCATACGGGCAGCTACCACCGCTCTCGCAGGCGGACATGTAGATGCGGTAGCCCGCGACGTCGCCTTCGGTGTTGGCGAGCCAGCGGAGCGTGACCGCGTTGTCACCGGTGGTGGAGTACAACCCGCGCGGCGCGGCCGGCGGAGTGACGTCCCTTGGGCTCGTGACGTTGTTGTCGGTACAGCCCGCCAAGGGGAGCGCGAACAGCATGACCGTGAGCAGTGTGGCAAGACGCATGGGACCCTCCTTCTCGCAGCGACCTGAGTGCTACCCGTACCCATTACAACCGCAACCGCCATGCCATCTGTCATGGGGATGCAGGGAAGTGGGCGGCAGAGCAGGCAGGGACGCTAAAACCCGCGCCAAACGCGGCCCCAGTACCTCTCATGGCAAAAAAGAAACCGCCGCCGGATCTCGGTCCGGCGGCGGTTCTGGTGTGCGTCTCGGACTCAGGTGTGCACAAGACGCGACACCGATGAAGCGGACACCGATCGTACTGGCTTCGCGTCAACAGCCTAGACATCCCCCAGTGTTGGCCTATGAAACGATCGAGCGGTGTCCGAAAAAACCTCTGGGCCGGCGGATCTCTGAAATCACCAGGCCGCTGACCGGGTTCACAAGCGGTCCGATGAGAGCCGTCCCTCCGCTGGCGCCAGAGGAATCTGAAAGTCGGTGTAGATCCAAGCTAGCCGGTTGCAGAGGCCGATGCGTTGTCGTTAGACGGGGCTCGTACCCTCGACCGGACCCCTACAGCACCGGCTAGCCCAGATTTTCGATCCAGCGATGTTCTGAAGGATCTGTTTTGGAGGTCCCCCCCTCCGCAGGATAGGTAAAGCACCCTGCGTGCCACTATCCGAACAACCTCGGGACAATCTGCTAACTCCTTGCAGGACATTCATCCGTGGTCGCTGATCTGCGCCGGACCGGCGTCGGTGACTCGTTCAACCGCGCTGGGATATATGAAAGTTTCTTTCATGTTCCGTGCGAAGCGCCACAACTCATTGTGCCGCAACGATTGGATAGGAAGAAAGTTTTCTACCGGCAACTCGAAGATTGTTTTCGTGTTTCGTGTGGTGCCAAGGCCCAACGAAAAAGGCCCCGGTGCGGGAGCACCGGAGCCTTCGAAAGTCATCGCGCGTCTCTGGACGTCAGCGCGGATCCAGCCCGAACGTGCGGATGCGGTTGAGCAGCGTCGGGTAGCTCAGGCCCAGCTCGCGTGCGACCTGCGCCTTGTTGCCGTGCAGTCGGTCGAGCGCCTCGGCGATCACCATGCGCTCCACTTCGGAGACCTGGCTGCGCAGCGTGCCCCCCGTGACCTGACGCGGATGACGGCCCGCGAACGCCGTGATCGGCGTATCGAGCGAGCGCATCGCCGGCATCGGCACCTGGCGGACCAACTCGCGGATCTCGATCGGCAGAAGATCCACGCCCAGCACATCACCATCGTCGGCGAGCACGACCATGCGCTTCACGGTCTTCTCGAGCTCGCGCACGTTGCCGCGCCACTCGTGCTCGAGGAACAGCCGCATCACCTCGGGTGAGAACCCGCGCAGCGGCTTTTCCATCTGGCGTGAGTACATGGCCAAGAAGTGCTGCGACAGCACCGGAACGTCCTCGCGCCGCTCGCGCAGCGATGGCACCCGCACGGTGATGTCGTTCAAGCGATAGTAGAGATCCTCGAGGAAGCGTCCATCGCGGATGCGCTCGCGCAGGTCGCTGCTCGTGGCGCAGATGACGCGCGCGTCGACCTTCTTGTTGCGCGTGGCGCCCACCGGGCGGATCTCGCCGCGGTCCAGGACGTGCAGCAACTTGGCCTGCACCGACTCGGGGATCTTCTCGATCTCGTCCAGGAAGATGGTGCCGCCCTCGGCCTCTTCGAACAGCCCACTCTTGTCGCGGGTCGCCCCAGTGAACGCGCCCTGCACGTAGCCGAACAACTCGGACTCGAGCAGTTGCTCGGGCAGCGCGGCGCAGTTGACCTGCACGAACGGCCGATCGCGGCGCTGGCTGATCTCGTGCACGACCTGCGCGAACAGGCCCTTGCCCGTGCCCGTCTCACCCATGAACAACACGCTCGCGGTGCTGTCGCCGACCTTGCGCAGCAACGTGAGGATATCGCTCACCTCGCGCGACTGGCTGACCACGCGCTCGGAACCGGGGCTCGGGCGGAGCTTGTCGCGCAGCTGCTGGTTCTCGGCGAGCAGCAGCGAACGCTGCGCTTCGACGATGGCCACCGCGGCGCTGTTCGCCAGCACGGCGAGCAGATTGAGCTCCTTCTGCTTGAACGCCCCGAGCAGGTTGTCGTTCAGGCGATCGACGTACACCAGGCCCACCGCCTGCGACGGGAAGTTGAGTGGAACGCAGACGAGCGAGCCCACGCCCTCGAGCGCATCGGTCAGCGCCGCACCGAAACGCGGATCGGCGGCGACGCGGCTGGAGAACATGGGGCCGTTCTCGGCGAAGCGGGCACCGGCCACGGTCTCGAGCACGCGCAGCGCACGGCGCGCGCGTTCACGACCCAGACCATGCTGCGCCACCACGTCGAGCCGACCGGGACTGGCGCTGAAGGCGACGAACCCGCGATCGCCACCCGAGTGTTCGACCGCCAGCTTCACGATCGCCGACAACAGACCGTCCATGTCCGCGGTATCCCGGAACAGACGGTTCGCCTCTTCGAGCGCGCGGAACTCGTTGCAGGTGGAAAGCGAGACCGCCACGTACTGGCGTTCGATCTCGCGGCGGAGAGCTCCCGCGCGACCTTCGGTCTCGACATCTCCAACCTCGGCGATCCACTGCTCGGCCTGCTCCAGGAGCGCCAGCGCCTGATCGTAGTGCTCGCGCTCGGCTTCGAGCCGCGCCAAGGACAGCAACGACTCGGCCGCCGCAGCGACCACACCCAACTGACGGAACATCGCCGCCGCGCGACGCGAGGCATCGGCGATCGGGTCGAGCGAGAGCCGCAGCCGCTGGCTCGTGGGCAGCAACGCGACCGCCTCGGCCCAGGCGGCGAGCGATGTGGCCATCTCATATTGTTCGCCCAACTGCTCGAACACCGCGGTGGCCTCACGCAGCTTGGCCTCCATCGCCATCGTCTGACCGCGCACCGCATCGAGCCGTGCGAGCGTGCGCAGGGCGATCGCGCCTTCGATCCGGTCGCCCAAGCGCTCGGCGAATGCCATGCCCTTGGCCAGATGCTGCGCCGCTTCTTCGTTGCGCTGCAGCAGCAGCAACGCGTGACCGATTCGGATCTCGAGCTCCATGACCATGTCGCCCTGTGGCGCCATGACGAGCGCATCGGCGAGCGCGGGCTCGAGCAACGCGAGCGCTTGCGCACCGGCCCCACGGTCGATCTCGAGCTCAGCGAGGAACTCGCGCGCCAGCAGCAGCTCACGCTGCGAGTGCGAGGTCTGCGCCCGCTCGAGCGCCATGCGGTAATGCGCCTCGGCGGCATCGGGATCGCGCCGACGACGCGCGAGCAGGCCGAGCGCGAGCAGCGCGTTGGCCTCGTTCTGATGGTGAGACAGTTCGCGCGAGATTCGCAGCGACTGGCGGAAGTGCTCGTCGGCCAGATCCCATTGCCCCAGGCGATAGCGGATGAGCCCCAGATTCTGGTGATGCATGCGCATGCGGCCGAACAGACCCTTGCGCTCATCGATCTCGAGCGCCTGCTCGAGGAAGCGGGTGGCCTCGCGCCACTCGCGCAGATTCTTGTAGACCACACCCAGATGGTTGAGCGCGCTCACCAGCCCGTCGGCATCGTCAATGCGCCGGAACGTGGCGACGGCGTTCTGCAGCCACTCGATCGAAGCCTGCGGCTGGCCCATGCGCGAGAGGTTCGCGCCGATCAACTGCGAGGCGCCGGCCACCGTGCGGTGATCGTCGGTGTCTCGGAGCACATCGTAGGCGAAGCGCGCGTAGCGCATGCTGCGGCGGTACTGGCCGCTCTCATAGTGGATCGAAGCGAAACGCGTGGCGATGCGCGCGTTGATGCGCAGGTCGCCGAGCAGGCGGGCCTCATCGCGCGCGCGCTGGGTGTCGGCGAAGGCGGTGGTGAAGTCCGCGCGCTTGAGCGACGCCTCGGACAGCCGCAGCAGAAGCCGCACACGAACGTGCAGCGCGCCCGGCCCAGTTTCGGCCAGCGCCGCACGGTATGCGTCCAACGCGCCCGCGAAATTATCCGCGGCGAGGTGGAGATCGCCAACCGCCTCATGTTGGGAGACCCCGGCGGAAGCCGGCTCACCCGTAAGAGACTGATCGGGGGGGATCGCTCTTCGCACAGTACGAGCCCTCGACTACTGATACCCGGTGGGACATCCGGGCAGAACATGCCTGGATGCCAGTGCTTTCATCGAGTCCGACAACAAGTCTTTGCTGCTACCGCTTCAGAGTGATCCGGCCCCACGTTGAAACCCACTGCTTGAACGTGAGGTCGATGCCCGACCCGGAACGCTGCATCGCCAACTTCTCCACTTTGGGAGGAGCAGGTGCACCGTTGGTCTGGTCCGGCTCGCCCGAAGTCGGCGTCGCCTGGGGCCGTGGATACGAGGTCTTGCCGCTGTATGTCTTGAGACGCGCGGCAGAAGCTTCGGATCCAGCCCCGAGCGCCACCGTGAAGACGGCGACGAGTGCCAGTGTGATGAGTCTTTTTGTGTGGTTGGTCCGCATCGCGTTTGCCCACTCCCTCCAACACCGTTGAGTACGGCCATCGGAACAGCATTCCACCCTGGCCGGAGGGAACCAAGGAGGCGTTGGAAAAATCTTTTCGAGGGGACCTGCTTCGCCTGCAAATAGTATCCAGCGATTGTGAAAGAGTCGTCAACCAGTAATTCGCGACCGGATGTGAAATCGCCCGGTCGGGGGTCGACGGCTCAGCGAGGTCGGTCCCGCTCGGCAGCGGCTTCGACCGCGGCCAGGCGCGCGAGGCCGTAACGCAGACCCTGCGTGGAGCAGACCAGCCCGGGAGCCTGGAATCGCTCGAGCAGGGCCTTCACCACCAGTGCGCCAGCACCGATGATGTCCGCCCGCCCCTCGCCCATGATGGGCATGAGACGGCGTTCCTCGTGCGAGGCATGGATGATGCGGTCGATCAGCGCCAACGCCCGTTCGCGGCCGATGTACCAGCCCTCGAGCATCGCGGGGTCGTAATCGGCAAGACCGCGGTCCATGGAGGCGAGCACCGTCACGGTCCCCCCGACCCCTGCAAGGAAGCTGGTGCGCTCGGGCAATGATGCACAGTCATGCATAAGTTCGGCACGGATGCTGGCCTCGGCGGCGGCGATCGTCTCGAGGGTCGGGGGATCGCCCTTCAGCAGTCGCTCGGTGAGTGTGACCGCGCCAAAGGGGACGCTGGTCCAGCGCCCGGCTTCATAGCCCACGCCGCTCACGACCTCGGTGCTGCCCCCGCCCAGGTCGAACACCACGCACTGACTGCGCCGGGCGCGCTCACCGAGCCCCAGTACGACAGCGCGATACACCAGACGCGCCTCGTCCTCACCCTTGAGGATACGCACATCGACGCCCGCTGCCGCGCTCAGTCGCTGCGCCACATCGGCGCCGTTGCTGGCCATGCGCATTGCGGCAGTGGCGCCGGCGATGATCCGGGTAGCGCCGAGCGAGCGGGCGCGGCGGGCGAACTCCTGCGTGATGGTGCTGGCGCGCTCGATCAGGTCGTCGGCGATCAGTCCGGTCTCGTGCATGCCGCGGCTGAGGCGGCAGGACTCGCCCGCACGGGCCACCGTGGCCAAAGTGGGCCCCCACGGGTCATCGCCCGGGAAGTCCGCGACCAGAAGACGGATCGAGTTGGATCCGATATCAATTGCACCGACACGCATAAGATAGATGCCCCTGCTACAGCAGGAAGTCCTCGAGTTCACGGTACCGTGGCGGGAGTACCGACACGGCGGGAGCGGGAGGTGTAACAGATTCCGGGGTCACGCGGCGAACCGTCTCGCGCGCAGGGACGCGCGGCTTGCGAACGGGTGTCTTCGCCCTGCGGCGCGAGGCGCTGCGGGACTGCGGCACGAGCGGCGTTTCCCGTGCGATCGGGGCAGCGGCGGCACCACTCGTCGTCTCGACCAGCACGAGCAGGCCCGTCGCCTCCGGCGCCAGCGCGAACACCACGCGCTTGCCCGCGCGTCGCCGGCTGACGAGCCCCGCACGCTGCATGCACTGCAGATGCCGAGTGGTGCACGACTGCGACAATCCGACCGCAACGGCCAGTTCGCTGACGCAACGCCCACCCGCGAGTAGTTCGAGCGCCAGGCGGAAGCGCGAGATCGGGCCCAGACAGGCCAAGCGGGCGTGCAGTTCAACCAAGGAATCGTTCATTGCACAGGTATGCATACCATGTTGGGGGCGTTGACCTCAAGGGATACGAGCCGATAGACTCCCGCTGCGTCCCACCCACCCCGGACCCACCTCCCCCGCGGATCCCACGGTAGCCATGAGCAGTTCGGCCCTTCCCATCCTCGAGCCGCAGTCGGCTCCCAGCTTCTACGGATTCAGCCGCGCCCGGCTTGCCGCGCGACTGGCGGAGATGGGTGTGCCCGAATACCGCGCCGACCAGTTGTTCGCGTGGGTCTACCAGAAGAACACGCGCGACCCGGCCAGGATGACGAACCTGCCCGCAGGCCTGCGAGAGAGCCTGCCGAGCATCTGCGATCTGGGCCTGCCAGGACAGTCGGCCGTGCTTTCGAGCCCCGACGGCAACACGCACAAGTTCGTGCTGCAGTTGAAAGACGGCGCGCGCGTCGAGAGCGTGAGCATGCGCACCGCACGCCGCCTCACTTTCTGCATCTCGAGCCAGGTGGGCTGTGCCCTGAAGTGCGCGTTCTGCGCGACTGGCCTGATGGGGCTCAAGCGTAACCTGCGTGCCGAGGAGATCGTCGCGCAGGTCGTGGCGATGTGCGACTTCCACGGCTGGAAGGACGAGCGCTTCAACATCGTCTACATGGGCATGGGTGAGCCGCTTGCCAATCTCGCCGCCGTCGCTGAGTCGATCCGCATCCTGCATGACGAGCGCGGTCTCAACATGGGCGCACGCCGCATCACGGTGTCCACCTCCGGGCTGGTGCCGCAGATCCTCGAGATGGCCAAGATGAATCTGCAGATCGGGCTCGCGATCTCGCTGCACGCCACCACCGATGAGTTGCGCGATGAACTCGTGCCGGTCAACAAGCGCTGGCCGATCCGCGAACTGCTCGCGGCCGCCGAGGAGTACAGCCGCACGGTGGGAAGGCGCACGACGCTCGAATACACGCTGCTCGGCGGCGTCAATGATGGCCCCGAGGATGCCGATCGCCTCGCGGCGATCGCGCGCGCGATGCCGAGTAAAGTGAACATCATCCCCTACAACCCGGTACCGGGGTTGCCCTGGAAGCGCCCGAGCGCAGAAGCCATCGATGCGTTCGCGCAGCGCCTGTACCCGCATGCGCCGGCGGTGACCGTGCGCGACACCAAGGGCGGAGACATCTGGGCGGCATGCGGTCAGCTGGGGGGGCTGTCGCCCGACGCATGACGCGGGCCACGGCCACGTCATGACCCTCCGGGTCCGGTTGCTCCTCGCGCTCCTCGCGCTGGCCCTGCTGCCGACGCTCGCGTTCACGCTGTTCACGCTCGACCAACTCTCGCGCGCGACCGACCGCTGGTACCTGCCGGGCGTGGACCATGCCCTCGAAGCGGGGCTCGAGGTGAGCCGCGCGGCGATGACGCGCATCGAAGCCACCGCGCTCGAACGCGCCGACGATTGGGCAGCGGGACTCGGGCCCCTACCACTGGATGCCTCGCGCCGCGCCGGATTGCGCGATGGGTTGCGCGAAGCGGGCCTCGACTTCGCGCAGGTCTACACGCGCAGCGAAGCCCGCTGGCGGCTCGCCGATCAAGTGGTCCCTGCGGGCGTGCTCGCGATCGACGGCCTCGATTTCGCCGACGAGATCGACAGTACGCTTGCGACGAGTCGGTTGCTCCGCTCGCCGCAAGGGGCGCTCGCTGCGCTCGCACGCAGCGACACGAGCGCCGCGATCGTCGTGGGCGTGCGGCTCACGCCGGATTTCTTCGACCGCTTGGACGAAGTCGCGCAGGCGCGAGGGCTCTACCAACGCCTCGGGGTACTCGTGAAAGTGCAGCGCAGCTACGTGTGGATGCTCGTGGCGGCTCTGAGTCTTGCCCTGCTCATCTCGGCAGCGGTGCTCGCGCGCATGATCTCGATTGATATGACTCGCCCGCTGCTCACGCTGTCGCAGGGCTTCGAGCGCGTGGCGGGCGGTGACCTGAACGCGCGCGTGCCCGAGGCAGGCGCGACCGAGTTGCGCCTGCTTGCCAGCTCGTTCAATCGCATGACCGCGAACCTGTCCGAGGCCCGCACGCAGTTGGCCACCGCCGAGCGCGAGGCTGCGTGGCGCGAAGTCGCACGGCGCTTGGCGCACGAGATCAAGAACCCACTCACGCCCATGCGGCTCTCGCTGCACCGGTTGCAGAAACGCGTCGGCCTGGTGCCGATCGAGCAGCGCGCCGCGGTCAAGGACAGCCTCACGGCGCTGCTCGATGAAGTCGAGCACCTGACGCGGCTCGCGGAACAGTTCTCGCAGTACGCGCGACTTCCCGAACCGCGTCACGAGCCCTTCGACCTCTCGGCGTTGGCCAAATCCGCTGCTGCGCTGCACGAACCCGCCCATGCCCAGCTCGAGGTGCATTGCGACGAGCCGCACGAAACTGTCGGCGACCGTCTGCTATTGTCGCGCGCAGTACACAATCTGGTGCTGAATGCGTGCGAAGCCTCGCCGGCTGGCGCCACCGTCGAAGTGCGGACGGGCGGCGAGGGCGACGAGGTCTGGCTCGAGGTGCTGGACCGGGGACCGGGGCTGCCGGCCGACCTTGGCGACAAGGTGTTCGAACCTTACGTGAGCACCAAGAACCGCGGCAGCGGCCTGGGACTATCGCTCGTGCGCGATATCGCCACGCAACATGGCGGACGTGTTGTGCTCGAGGATCGCGAAGGAGGCGGCGCACGTGCGCGCCTCACGCTACCGGCATCAGGAGAAGAACATGGTCGAGCGTGAACGCTTCACAGTACTGATGGTGGACGATGACTCGGCTATCCGCCGGCAGTTGCGCGGCGTGCTGGAGGACGAGGGCCACACGACCGCCGACGCCGCGACTGCAGCCGACGCCTACGCCGCGCTCGAGCGCCAGCGCTTCGATGTCGTGCTGCTCGACATCCGCATGCCGGGCGAGAGCGGACTCGATGCGCTCACGCGGATCCGCGAACTGGCGCCCGACACCGCGGTGGTCATGGTCTCCGGTGAAGGCTCGATCGAGAACGCCGTCAAAGCCGGGCAGCGCGGCGCATTCGATTTCATCGAGAAACCCATCCGCGATCCCGAAGGCCTGCTCGACACGCTCGCCGAAGCCGTGCGCGTCACGCGCTTGCGTCAACGCCAGTCCGAATCGTCGGGCATGGTGAGCGCGCCGTCCGCCTCGGATCCTGCGCTTGGATTGGTGGGCGAAAGCCCTGCCATGGAGAAGCTACGCGAGCAGATCCGCCGCATTGCACCGAGCCAGGGCCGCGTGTTGATCACGGGCGAGAACGGCGCCGGCAAGGAACTCGTGGCGCAGGCCATCCACGCGCTCAGCAAGCGAGCCAGTGGCCCGTTCGTGAAGCTCAACTGTGCGGCGATCCCCAGGGACCTGCTCGAGTCCGAGTTGTTCGGCTACGAGAAGGGCGCGTTCACCGGCGCGATCACAACCAAAAAGGGGCGTCTCGAACTGGCCGATGGCGGCACGCTGTTCCTGGACGAGATCGGGGACCTGGCCCTCGAGGCGCAGGCCAAGTTGCTGCGTGCGCTCGAGACCGGCGAGATCGAACGCGTCGGCGGTACGCGCACCGCGCAGGTCGATGTGCGTCTGCTCGCGGCCACGAACAAGGACCTACAAGAGGCTGTCCGAAACGGCGACTTCCGCGAGGATCTGTATTTCCGATTGAACGTGCTGCCGCTCGTGGTGCCGCCGCTGCGCGAGCGTCGAGGGGATGTCGCGCGAATCGCGGAGTACTTCCTCACGCGCTTCTGCGCCGCCGAGGGCGCGTTGACCAAGCATCTATCCGCGGACGGTGTGGAGCTGCTCGATGACTACCATTGGCCCGGAAACGTCCGCGAACTGCGGAACCTGATGGAGCGAGCCGCCGTGCTGGTGCCGGGCGAATCGGTCGTCGCCGCCGACCTGCTGCCATGGCTCGAAGCGCGTCCCGAAGACGATGATTCGGGGCTCAAGGGCAAGGTCGCCCGCAGCGAGAGCGAATCGATCCGTCGCGCCCTCGAAGCGGCGGATTGGAACGTGACGCAAGCAGCTTCGGGGCTCGGCATCGACCGCACCAACCTGCACCGCAAGATGCGCAAATACGGGATCTCGCGGCGTTGAGCGCACGCCGGAGCGCCACAACCCGTGGCGCACTCGCCACACTGCGTGAGCGCTGCCAGGCGCCAGGGCGGCGGGAATCCGCGCCCATGCGGGGCAGAACGGGCTGCGGCAGGCGGCCGGATGTGGTACGTCCTTTGCGAAACAGGAGCGGATCCCCCATCCGTTCCCCGGAGGCACCGTGAGACTCCCGATCTTCGCGAGGCTGATGCTCGCGCTGCTGGCCGGCTCGGCCCTCGCCGCCACCGCGGTGCGCGCCCAGTCCGCTCTGCCCGACACCATGAGCTTCCAGCCGAAGAGCTGGCCAATCGATAGCGCCGGCGCAGAACCGATCCTGGATGAGACCAGCGTGACCGTGCGGGCGAGCAGCGAGTCCGAGTGGCTGCGCACGCCGTTCGGCGACAACCTGCTCACGCATCCCGACGCGTGGCGCACCGGCCATGATCGCGCCAACAAAGTGGAGCTGTCGTTTGATTACAACCGCGTTGACCTGGTGCGATACGGCGCGTGGTACCAGGTGCAGCGGCCCGAGAGCATGTACCCACGGCTCGGTGCGCGGCTCGAGTACGCCACCGGCCGCCGCCGAGTGCTGTATGGCGCGCAGTTCGAGCAACCACTGCTGCCCACGGCGCGATTCGTGGTGGGCGCGAGCATGGTGCGACGCACCGACCACAGCGACCTGCAGCAAACGGAAGATCTCGAGAACGCTGCGGCGCTGCTGTTCGCGCGGACCGACTACCGTGATTACTTCGAGCGCGAGGGCTACGGCGCATACGTATCGTGGCGCGTCCCCGACTTCTCCACGGTGAGCGTGCACGCTCGCCGAGACCAGTACCGCTCGCTCGTTGCCAGCGAGCATGTGAAGTCGCTGTTCCGCCGACACCGCGAGTTGCGCGAGAATCCTGCGATCGACGAGGGTGAGGCCAACAGTGTGCTCGTGCGACTCGAGCGGCTCGCTCACCGTACCGAGCGCATGCGCGCCGGTCTGTATCACTGGATCGAGGCCGAACGCTCCGGGGGCGACCTGGGCGGCGACTTCGAGTTCACGCGTGTGATCGCGGATCTGCGCTCGGTGGTGCGCCTCTCACCGGCCGCGACGCTCTCGCTGCGCGGCGTGGCTGGCGCGACGCCCTCGGGAGCGCTGCCGCTGCAGAAGCAGTTCACTGCGGGCGGTGTCGATGGCCTGCGTGCCCATGCACAAGGGGCGCTTCGCGGCGAGCAGATCGCGCTCGCTCAGGCGGAGTACACGCTGGGGCTATGGCGCATGCGCACGCGCGGCTTCGAGGGCGGGCTGCACGCGATCGCCTTCGCCGATGCCGGCGCCGCATGGGACGACGCCGATCATGGCTACGCGGTTGCCAAACAGAAGTTCGCCGTCGATGGCGGCTTCGGACTCGCCACCTCCGAGGACGAGCTGCGCGTGTACTTCGCCAAGGACCTTCAGGACCCCGATTCGGATTTCGTCATCAGCGTGAGGCTCCAGCGCCCGTTCTGATCCCAAGGCTCACGATGCTCCCTCGCCGCTCCCACCCCCAGACGATCCTCGCGTGCGCCCTGCTGGCGCTCGGGTCGCTGGTGCTGCCGGCGAACGCGTTCGACTTCGCGAGCGTCTCGGCCACTCGCGATGCCAGCGGGCAACTGTGGGTGCAACTGCGGCTCGACGACCCGATCGAGGACCGCGTCGAGCAGAGTCTGGGCCGCGGCATGCCGGCCACGCTCGAGTTACACGCCGAACTATGGCGCAAGCGCACCGGCTGGTTCGACCGTCTCGAGGACGCATTCGATGCCTCGATACGCCTGCGCTACGACGTGTGGGACAAGACCTACCGACTCGAACGTGCAGGCGCCGCACCGTTCGTGACGCACTCGCTCGACTCGCTCGAGCTTGCCCTGTCGCGGCCCATCGCGCTGCCTGTGGCTCGGCTCGAACGACTTCCGCAACGCGCGCGCTGTTACTGCGTGATCTCGGCGGCGCTCAAGCCGCTCAACGTGGAGGACGCCGAGGAGGTCGAGGGCTGGATCTCGGGCGAAGCGCAGAGCCAGGGACGCGCTGGCGTCGGCATCCTCACGCAGCTGCCCAGCTCCGTGTTCGACGCGGTGCGCAACTTCGCAGGCTTCGGCGATCTGCGGGTCCGGGCGATCACACCGGAGTTCACGCCCAGCACGCTGACTCGGCGCTAGACGCTCGGCGTTTACTGAAGCCGCGTCACGCGCGCGATGCCGCCCTGACCATCGCGAGCGCGGGCGAAGACCACCGCCGACCGCACCGCCCGGCCATGAGTGTCACGCCCGTCCCACGCCCACTCGACCCCGCTCGAGGCAGCCGTCGGCGAGACCGTTGCGATGCGCCGACCGCTCACGTCGAACACATCCAGCGCCACGAGCTGCGAGCCACTGCGACCGAAGCGAACTGCGCCCCGCGAGGCATGCGCGTTGCCGGCGATGACCCGGACGTGCGAAGCCAGCGATTGATCGGCCAGATCGGAGAAGAACGACGCCAGGCCCGCGACCGAGCCCGGATGTGCGATTGAGGCGTTCTCGATGGTGCCCGAGTAGTTCGCGAGCGCATCGCCGAACAGCGCGCGGAAGTCCTCGGCGAAGATCTCGTGCGGGCGGTTCGCGTGCACCGCGTCGGCCGAATAGGCGCTCTCATCAATGATGCCGCGAAGCGCGCGATACTGCTGCCAGCCAGTCTCGTTGTTGTCCGCCAGCAGCGCGTGCTGCACCACGTGACCCAGCTCGTGGGTCAACTCGGCGTGCTGGTGCTCGACCGACAGCTCGCGCACCCCCGGCGACAGCAGGATCAGTCCCGGGCCCGCCGCCGATTCGAGTCCACCGCGGCGCGGGTAGGGCAGCACGTAGATGTCCGCCGAGATTCGAGCGAGAGGGAAACGCACCGCCTCCAAGGTGGCGCGCACTTCGCTTGCATCGAAGGGGTGGAACGAGCCGTCGCCGGCATTGGTGATCGCCGGGTCGGCCGTGCTCGGCACCAACTCGTAGCGGGCACCACCGGGGAGAAGAAGGTACAAAAGTCCATCCTCCCAGCGGCAGAAGTCGCGCTCGACTTGCGCGGCATCGTGGATGACGAAGCCCGCGCTCTGACCGCCGCGGGCCGCCAACTCGTTGGCCTGGGCGCAGACAGTGAAGCTCACGGCCACGAGGGTCGCGAGGATCAAGGCGAATGAACGAGCGAGCGGCGTCATACACGACTACTAAGGCGACATCCGTGCCACGGTGGGGAATCTCGCCCCGTGCTCATCGCATTTCGCAACGTCGCGGGAAATGCCGAGAAGCGCGTGGGTTACGAGGGGCTCCGAGGGCCCTGCCGCCCGCCCGCCCATGCGTCGCCACTCCCGCGCAGGCCCGCCGATGGCCTTCCGACCCCGAACACACGACCGCCGTGGGTCATGTCACCCACGGCGGTCGAATGCCACATCAGGGATACAAAGGCGCGTCAGGCCACGGGGATGGGCCCCGGATCACCAGGCGAAGCGGGGGCCGACGGGCTGGGGGGCATGACTGGCTGGCCCGGGTCGACGATATCGCGCGGGCGGGTGCCGAGCCGTGACAGGAGGACTGCGCCGGTGCCAAGGGCCGACAGCGCCATCATGAGCGCCAGACCGCAGAACAGGAAGAACACGCCGATTGTGCGCACCCCGCCCGGCGAGCCCCACAGGAGCGCCGCGACGATGAAGAACACCGCGACGAAGAAGTGACCCGCCGCGCTGGCCACCATCACGCGGTCGGCCTGGCCCGGAGCGGAGCGAGTGAGCTTGCAGCCGAGCAGATAAGTGGCCGTGAGGTAGCCGGCGTAGCCCAGGAGCGGCACGAGGAAGATGAGCGGCAGCCCCACGACCGTGACGGCGAGCAGCACGAGGATCACCGGATTGAACACTCCCCATAGCACACCCAACGCGAGCGAGAGCCCCGTGCGGCGCGAAGCCGTCACCGCGGTGCGGCCGAGGCGCACCGGGAACAGCGCGCCGAGCACCCAGCCGAAGAAGAGCGACACGAGCCAACCGAGACCGATGGTGCCGATCACCACGGGAACCGCCGGCAGCCCGAGCGAGAGCATGGGAAGGAAGCCGACCGAGACACTCTCGCCGTTGACACGCGAGCCTTCGGCCGCGTCGAGTTGGCCACCGACCGAGACCGCGTCCTCGCTGATGCGGGCCTCGGGACCCAGATGCACCGAGCCGAACACCGCGACCGCCGAGCCCGCGACCTCTCCTTCGACGTCGACGGAACCGAACACCGCCACGACATCACCCTGAATGCGGTCGCCGGCGTGTACGCGGGCATCGGAGAACAGCCGCACCATGCCGGTGCCGCCCTCGTCGATGACGATCCCATTCGAGCTGTCCGGAGAGACTGCATCGAACATGCTGTCGCGCGAACTCGTGCGCGTGACGATCACGCCATTGTTCGAGAGGTGCACGCGGCCCACGACCTTACCCGAGTCATCGGTCAAGTTGCCGCGCACATGCAACTTGGCGTCGGCGACACCGGCGAGCAGCGCGAGCGCGAACAGGGCCGACAGCGCCCGTGTGGCGAGACTAGATACCCAGCATGCCGACATGACGGATCCCCCTGACCGAGCGGCCCTCACGAGGCCGCAACCACCACAGAACCACCGCGCAGGCGAGCAGCGCGCCCCAGAAGGGGAACATCACGGCTGGATGCGAGAGCGAGCCCGCCACCATGCGCGCGAAAGGCGCGACGCGGGTGACAGCGCTATCGAGCGCCCCCATGGCATCGACCAGGCGCAGCGCCGTGGCATTGAGCGCATCGAGCACGAACAACGAGACGCTCACCGCCGAACGCAGCCCGGTCCCGACCAGTGTTTGTAGGAATGCGCGCGGGGCTGGCAGCAGCGCTGCGCCGGCGAGGCCTGCGAGCGAGACGATGAGGCTTGCGGCATACGCGAAGCCCAGACGGCGGACCCACGCCGGATGCGCCTTGGGCAGCACTTGCGCGAGGATGCGCGACTCGAGACTGGCCGAAGGCTCGAGCAGCGGCAGCGACTCGAGTTCGCCGAAGACGCGGCGGTAGATGGCGAGATCCGCGGCGCACTGCGGGCAGCCGGCGAGATGGGCTTCGAACCCAGAGCGCTCAGCGTCGGGGAGCAACCCGTCGAGGAAGTCCTGGATCTGGGTGGATGCGTGACAGACGGTCATGGCTTGCTGCCCCCGATGCGATCCTTGAGTAGCGCCCGAGCCCTGTGGATGCGTGCCTTGACGGTCCCCAGCGGGAGGTTCAGCGCCTCCGCGATCTCGTCGTACGAGAGATCCTGCTGGTGCCGCAACAACACCACGATTCGGTAGTGCTCCGGCAGACCATCGATGAGTTCCTGGGTCAGCTTCTCTTCTTCCGCGTTCGACGTGATCTCGTCGGGCCGAAGGCCCTTGTCTTCCACGTCGAGCGTGTGTTCCTCGGATGAACCCGCCTCGCCCACTGTGAGCGAGACCGTCTGGATGCGGCGCCGTCGCAGGTGATCGATCGCCAGCCGCGAAGCGATGGTGAAGATCCACGCGGCGAAAGGGCGTTCGGTGTCGTAGCGATCCAGCGCCCGGAACACCCGGACGAAAGTCTCCTGAGTCAGATCCTCGGCATCCTCGGCCCTGCGGACCACCCGCATGAGGACCGAGAAGACGGGGCGCTGATAGCGGCGGACCAGATCGCGAAAAGCTCGCTGGTCCCCTGCCAGGCACCGACGGACGAGATCAGCGTCTTCGCTGCTCAAGCCGGCCGGGGCTTCCCATGTCCTCGCTTACGCGAGGTTGCGGCAGAAGGTTTCATCGCGACGCACTATAGAGGCCGGGGTCAGGTCAGGGTCAAGGATGCGACCCGCTCCGTCGGGGCGCGAAAGGGGCTGTGGAAGCCACCTTGGTAGCCTTGACGCCCCCGGCCAGCCCCCCCTAGCCTGCACATCATGATGACCATCAACGGAGTACACGCGCGCGAGATCCTTGATTCTCGGGGTAATCCCACTATCGAAGTCGACGTCCATCTGGAAGGCGGCACCATCGGCCGCGCCGCGGTGCCCTCGGGCGCCTCGACCGGCGAACACGAGGCCATCGAGCTGCGCGACGGGGACAAGTCCCGCTTCGGCGGCAAGGGGGTGCAGAAGGCCGTCCGCAACGTGGACGAGGTCATCGCCCCGGCCATGATCGGCATGGAGGCTTACGACCAGGCGGGAATCGACGCCCGCCTGCTGGAGCTGGACGGCACCCCGAACAAAGCCAAGCTGGGTGCCAATGCCCTGCTCGGCGTGTCCATGGCCGTGGCGCACGCCGCCTCGGATGCCCTGGGCACCCCTCTCTATCGCCACTTGGGCGGAGTGCACGCGCACACGCTGCCCGTGCCGCTCATGAACGTGGTCAATGGCGGCCAGCACGCGGACAACAACGTGGACTTCCAGGAGTTCATGATCGTGCCCTTGGGCGCGCCGTCGTTCCGCGAAGGGCTCCGCTGGGGCGCCGAGGTGTTCCACTCGCTCGCCTCGGTGCTCAAGAAGCAGGGCCTCGCCACTTCGGTCGGCGATGAAGGCGGCTTCGCGCCCAACTTGAAGAGCAACGAGGAAGCCCTTCAGGTTCTGGTGCAGGCGATCGAGAAGGCGGGCTACAAGCCCGGCGAGCAGGTCGCGCTGGCGCTCGACGTGGCCTCGAGCTCGTTCTTCGATAAGGCGAGCAACACGTATCTGCTCGCAGGCGAAGGCGGTAAGAAACTGACCTCGGCGCAGATGGTCGACTGGTACGCCGATCTGGCCGCGCGCTATCCGATCGTGAGCATCGAGGACGGTCTCGATGAGAACGACTGGGCCGGCTGGGCGCAGCTCACGCAGAAGCTGGGCGGCAAGCTGCAGCTGGTGGGCGATGACCTGTTCGTGACCAACGTGGACTTCCTCTCGCGAGGCATCCGCGAGCACGTGGGCAACTCGATCCTCGTGAAGGTCAATCAGATCGGCACGCTCTCCGAGACCTTCGCCGCCGTGCAGATGGCGCAGCGCGCGAACTACACCACGGTCATCTCGCACCGCTCGGGCGAGACCGAGGACGTGACGATCGCCGATATCGCGGTGGCCACGAATGCCGGCCAGATCAAGACCGGTTCGCTGAGCCGCACCGATCGCGTGGCCAAGTACAACCAGCTGCTGCGCATCGAGGAGCAGCTGGGCTCGACCGCCTATTACCCCGGCCACAAGGCATTCCGGCTCAAGGCATAGTAAGCTGCAGGGGCGCCGCCCACGGAACGGGCGGCGCTCGTATTCCTCGCGTGCTTTACATTCCGCGACGTCACACGGAGGTGCTGTGGATCCCAAGGACATCACCGCGCGCATCATGCGCAAGCCGCTGCGCTCGCCCTACATGGCGGGACACTCGCATTCGCACAAGCGCCGCTGGATCCTGATCGGGCTTGGCGTATGGGCGCTGTGGGTGGGCGTGATCTCGGATCACAGTCTGTGGCGGATCGCACAGCTCAAGAACGACCTGACCAGCGCGAAGAGCGAGACCGAGCGCATCCAGCGCGACACGCAGAAGTTGGACGAGCGCGTGGCCGACCCACGGGCCAAGAAGGACCATGCCGAAGCCGTGCAGCGTCGCAACGGCTGGGCGATGCCGGGCGAGATCGTGTACCGGTTCCGCGAGGGCGCGGTGCCGGATTCGTCGGCGAAGTAGCGTTCACCGCTTCGCCAGCAGGGCCTTTCGGTACGTGCGACTCATGGGGAGCGATTCCCCGCTCCTGAGCGTGACCTCGTAGTCGCCTGAATCCCCGGCGCGCATGTCACGGATCGCGTCGATGCGCACGATGAGCGAGCGGTGGATGCGGGCGAAGTGATGCGGATCGAGTCGGCGGACCAGATCCTTCATGGTGTGGCGCACCAGATGAGTGACCTCGCCCACGTGCAGCTCCACGTAGTTCTCGGCGGCTTTGATCCAATCGACCTCGAGTGCGGGCAGCATCACGAACCGCTCGCGATCACGCACCACAAAGCGGGTGATCCGCTCGGCGGCCAACTCGGGACGTGGCGCATCGAGCATTTCTGCAACGCCCGCGCGTGACCCGGCGTCACTGCCCGCGAGTTCGACCCGCACCCGCCGCATCGCTTCCTCGAAGCGCTCGAGCGACCACGGCTTCAAGAGGTAGTCGAGCGCATGCACCTCGAATGCTCGCAGCGCGAACTGGTCGAACGCGGTCACGAACACCACGCACGGCAGGTGACGATCTGCCACCTGCGCCAGCACTTCGAACCCGTCCATCTCGGGCATCTGGATGTCCAGGAACACCAGGTCGGGCTTGAGCTCGAGGATCTGCTCCACGGCCTCGGGCCCGTCGCTTGCCTCGCCCACGATCTCCACGTCGGGCATGGCTTCGAGCCGGGTGCGAACGCCGCGACGGCCGAGCGGCTCGTCATCCACGATGAGCGCGCGGATCACATCGCCTCCCCGTCGGCAGCGCGCACTCGGAACGGAATCTCGAGCGTGACGCGCGCGCCGCCCTCGGTCGAAGCGCCCAGTTCCATGGACTGAGCCTCGCCGTACAACTGCAACAGACGGGCACGCGTGTTCGCGAGACCGATGCCTTCGCGGGTTGAGCCACTGGGGAACCCCGCGCCGGAGTCGCTCACCTGGAGGCGCAGTCGCTCGCCAAGACGATCCACCTGCACCACCACGCGACCGGGACCGCGTCGCTGCGCGATTCCGTGGCGGATGGCGTTCTCCACTAGTGGCTGAAGCACCAGACTTGGCACCCGCGCGGCGCTCGTGCCGTCGCCGATGCGGTGCTCGATGCTCAAGCGATCACCGAAGCGGACGCGCTCGAGGTCGAGATAGCGATCAAGCAACTCGAGTTCGGCCGCGAGCGTCACCTCCTGCGCCGCCGCTTCATCGAGCGACATGCGCAACACCTCCCCCAGACCGCTGATCAATCGCACCACCGTCTCGCGCTCGCCCTGTAGCGCCATCACCGAGATCGAGTTGAGGGCGTTGAACAGGAAGTGGGGATCCAGTTGCGCGCGCAGCGCCTGCAACTGTGCGCGCGTGAGACTTGCCTGCAACTCCCGACCTGCCGACTCGCGCGCATGCGCCTCGGACTGAGCGCGGAACGCATGATGCGCGGCGACGATGCAGGCGTATGTGAAGAACCCCATCACGGCATAGCCCGCGAACATCGATCGGAAAGCCGGCTCGAACCCATGCTCAGGCCCCGACCGGATCAACGCGATGAGCACCGCACTCGAGCCGATATGCACGAACACGAACACGATACCGGCGAACCCATGCACCGGGACCGCGAACGGCCATGTGGAGCGATCCACGCGCACGCGCTCCGACATCCACACGATCGCCGGCACCAACACCGCCAGCATCACCCACGAGGGCAGCGTCCGGAGCATGGCCTCGGGCCAGAACGCGGACCAGGGCACGTCGGGATAACGCACCCGCCCCTGCAACCCTTCGAGCACGCCGAAGCCCAGAGCGAGCCCCAGCACCAACAGCGCCGCCCACAGGCGGTGGATTCGTGCGGTCATCAGACCGCGAGCCTAACCTGCCGAGCGCGCACCGTCACCGCACATGCACGATCCGGCGGGTCACCGACTCGCTCCCGGCGCGCAAGCGCACCAGATAGACGCCCGTGTCCGCGAACGCGGCGTGGTCGATCATCCAACGGTGGCTCCCAGCTGGGAGCTGTTCGTGCCGAGGGGCGCCCAGTGCCCGACCTGCGGCGTCAAACAGTTCGAGGGACACCTCGGCGGAGTGCGGCAACTGGAACTCGGCCGTCGATTGCAGCCGCGCCGGGTTTGGGGAGAGCGAGAGCGTGAGTCCCGCCGACGCGCGCGGCGTTGGCGCATCGAGCGTGGTCTGCCCCTGCACGATCGTGACCCGTGCATCGGCGGCAACCTGCGTGAGCTGCTCCACTCCCCCGCCTGGCCACTCGACACGGACGGTGTCGGCCACCATCGCCGTGCCGAGCCCGAAGTGCGCCTCGAGCGCGCTGTGCCCGCCGTAGCTGGTGCCGGCGAGGATTTCGCGCATCTGCCAGCGTCCGACACCATTGATCACAGCATGCACACGCACCTTGGCCCCGACGGCGGAACGATTCGCGGTTGTGCCACGGCAGAGCACCGTGAGCGAGTGATTGCCCGGCGCCAGATCGTTGCGAAAAAGGATGCTGGCCGCTTCGTTGCGCGCGGTCGGAACGAATAGGTCGAGATCGCCATCCCGATCGTAATCCCCGGCGGCAGCGCCGTAGCCCGAGAGCGACTGCGTCACCAGCGCGCCCGTGGAGATGCGCACGAACGTGCCATTGCCCTCGTTGCGGTAGTAGCGGTCGAAGCCACTCAGATCCCGCACCACGAACGCGTCCTGATCGCCGTCGTTGTCGAAGTCGCCCCATACCACGCCGTGGCTCGAACCCATCTCGGTCGAGATCGGTCCCGCCGTGGTGATCTTCGTGAAACTCGCGCCATCGTTGCGATAGAGCTGGTTCGGCACGCTCGTGTAGTTGATGGCGTACAGGTCCAAGTCGCCGTCATTGTCGTAGTCCACCCAGCTCAGCACCTGCGAATCGCGCGGATCGGTGGCGATGATCCCGGTGGTGATCGCCGTGAACGTCGCCGTGCCCGTTTCGATGAGTTGGTTGCGATACATGCGGTCGAGTTTCGTGGCGCCCACGGCGCCGCTGGCGAAGAACAGATCCAGATCGCCATCGCCATCGTAGTCGGACCAAGTGGGATGGTGATGCGAATCGTTGGTCGTGACCTGCGGTCCGGTGGTGACCTCGGTGAACGTGCCGTCGCCGTTGTTGTGGAACAGCCGGTTCGGCGTGCTGATCCCGCCTTGCCCGAACAGCGCCGCCACCACCAGGTCGACGAACCCATCGTTGTCGTAGTCGCCCCATGCACAGCCTGTGCCCTTCAAGCCCGTTGAGGTGATACCCGCCGTGGTGTTGAGCGACAACGCCCCACCGCCGTGCCCCTCGAACAGCATGCCACCCGAACTCACGAGATTCGAGATGAAGCAATCGACGTCGCCATCGTTGTCGTAGTCGGCCCAAGTGCTGCACGCCGTATCGGCATTGTCGAGCGTGACGGGCTCGCCCATGACGCGGACGAACGTGCCCGCATCATTGCGGTAGAGCACGTTGTTGTTGCTCCCAGAGAATCCGGTGACCACATAGAGATCGAGGTCGCCGTCCATGTCGTGGTCCACCCACGTGGCGCCGGTGGAGAACGAGACGTGTCCGGCAATGGCGGACGAGACGACCGGCGTGAAAGTCTGCGAGTGCGCGGGCGGCGTGGCGAGCGCGCTGAGCACGAGTGATAAAGGCAGCGCGGCGGAACGGGCGCGACGGATCGAGTGGGGCATGCTGGTCTCCTGACGAGGCGGGCGGTGGTCCGGTCGGGACCCAGTCTCTGCCCGTCGCAGCCCGCCGCGGATGCCTGGAGTGACCGACCGCAGCGGCGTGGGACGAGCCGCATGGCAACGCAAAAGCCGGGAGCGCGTGCATCACGCTCCCGGCCTTTGCCCTGCGCTCTGGCTTGCTACAACCCGATCATCACCCCGAGCCGGAATCCCACCCCACCCACGTCGAGCTTGAACGGATCGCCCTCAGTGTTGAGTACTGGCGAGGGCACGAAGCCCGGAACCGCGAAGCCGTTGACGTAGCGCTCGCCCTCGACCACGTTGCGCAACTCGCCGCTTCGGTACATGACGCTCAGGAGCACGGCGTACCGGCTCGCGAACCACATGTTGACGCCGCCCTCCAAGTAATAGCCCGGCGCGTCCTGCGTGAGCACGCTGCGGAACGACCCGCCGAAGTCGGCGAGCGTGGTGTCCGCGTTGGTGAGCACCTGCTCGAACGTGGCGCGCGAGTGCGTGTATTGCACCATGCCGGCGCCGAGGAACATGCGGGCGCGGAAGTCGCCCTGATTGTAAGGCTGCAGATAGTAGGCACCGCCCACGTGCACCGGGACCGTGAGCACCTCGGCGCGCACATCGATGGCCTGCGAGAGTGCCGGCAGGAACTCCCTCTGCTGGCTCGCGCGCAGCTGTCCGACACCGATGTTGACCGAGAAGTTCTCTTTGACGAAATAACGGAACTGTCCGTCGTACATCCACGAGAAGCTGATCTTGGGCAGACCCTCGTAACCGCGCGACTCGAGGAAGCGGCGGTTATAGAGATCGATCGCGTCGTTGAAGTCGCCCGTGTTCACCGAGGTCGGCATGCCGGACAGGGTGAAATTGAGCTTGTGGACGTCCGCAGCGGCCAGCGCCTTGCCCGCCGTGAATGTCACGGCCATGAGCAGGGCAGCCGTGAGGACGACTCCGGGCCGGAATCGGATCAACGGGAACCTCCGAGCAAAGGGATCACAGGGTGCGAAGGACTAGGGTCGTACCCGGTCGAGGGCGCGCAGTCTAAGCGACGGCCGCCGAATGGCGCAACCGTTGTGATGAGGCGACTTGCGGGTGCTTTCGGCCGTGCATGCAATGGCCCTTTTCGGGCTGCCTGCTTGACAGAACGAGCCTTCGAACCTATGTTGCGGACAGTTGATGCGGGGTGGAGCAGCCTGGTAGCTCGTCGGGCTCATAACCCGAAGGTCGCTGGTTCAAATCCAGCCCCCGCTACCAATCTAGAGTCCCGGTGGCGCAAGCTGCCGGGACTCGACCCTTTTATGGGGGGCTGGGCAGCACGCCGCCTGAAGCACGTCGCCGAGACGCGCCATTGCACTGCCTGCCCTCCGGCAGAGGCTTCCGGTTACGTCCCGGTCCAAATGATAGGCGAGAGCTCGCCGTAGTTCGCGCTGATTGGAACCTGGAGCGCGCCCCGCGTTCCTGGTCATGATTGCGCCGCTCTCCCCCCTCACTCCCCCCTTGCTCCGCATTCCCCGGCAAGAGACACTTACGCCGTCCTCGCCCCCTAGTGAGCAGGCATACCCCCCCCTGTCCGCCGCCCCTTCCCGACGGAGGAGCCCTTGGCTCACGTTGCCGTTCGTGCCCGCCTGATCAGCGGGTCATTCGCGCCACTCTGGTGCGCGCTGTTCGCATGCTCCATCGCGGGCCCAGTCCTCGCCGCCCCGCCGCGCGCGCCCAAGTTCCAGGAGCGCAACACGGATCTGGCCGCGCCACTTGGCGCGCAGTCCACGTCCGGCTTCGATCCGCTCTGGGTCGGTTATCCGCTCCCGAGCTTGAGCGGCTCGGTGCGCGCCATCCAGTCCTACGGTGGCCAGGTGGTGGTGGGTAGCGATGGTCGCTACTTCGGCACCACGCTCGCCGAGCGCGTTGCGGGTTGGAATGGCTCCACGTGGCAAGCACTCGGCTCTGGCGTTCCCATCCAGATCAACTCTCTCGTGCTCTATGGCGCGCAGCTCATTGCCGCGGGCGCCGTCTCCAGCAACAGCACGCCGGGCGTTGGCGAGAAGCCGGCGATCTTCTCGTGGAACGGCAGCACGTGGACGACGATCGGCAATGCCAACGGCGCCATCAACAGCATGGTCGTGATCGGCACCGACCTCTACGTGGGCGGCCTGTTCGTCAGCGTCAATGGCGTGCCCGCTGCGCGCGTCGCCCGTTGGGATGGTGCCACGTGGTCCGCGGTTGGCACCGGGTTCGGCACGGGCAGCACGGTGCGTGCCCTGGTCAATCACGGCGGCACGTTGGTGGCAGGCGGAACAATCAACTCGTTCCAGGGTGTGGCGCAGTGGAACGGCGCCACGTGGTCCACCGTGGGCGCGGGCCTGCAGAACGGCGCCTCGGCCGGCGTGGTCAACTCGCTCGCCTCCAATGGCACCACGTTGTTCGCCGGCGGCACGTTCACGCTTTCGGGTGGCTCACCGGTCAATCGCGTGGCCGCGTACAATGGCGCCACTTGGACGGGGTTGGCGGGCTCCACCGTGGTCTCCGACGCGATGACCATCTATGGCGGCCAGCCCATGGCGAGCATCCTCACGGGTGGCGTTACCTCGCCACAGCTCTGGAATGGTTCGGCATGGCTGCCATTCAACCAGCCCAATATCTCGCCGCTGGCTTACGGCTTCGACGGCGCCACGCTGTACGCGGGTGCATCGCCGTTCTTGACGGGCCCGGCTCCGGTCGCGCTCGATCGTTTCTATAAGTTCAACGGCGCGTCATGGGCCATCCAGCAGCAGGCGTGGGCTGCCGGCATGAAGGGCTTCAATGGCTTGGGCTACTGTGCGCAGGAATGGCATGGGTCGCTCTATGTGGGTGGCACGATGGGCCACTTCGGCACGGGCGCTGCACATCTTCAGTCCGCGGGCATCGGCAAGTGGGATGGCGCCAACTGGAGCTCGATCGGCACGGGCCGCCAGCACTTCGACCTCACGGTCTGGAACGATTCGCTGGTGGCCTCACTCGACGGCATGGTGCGCATCTGGAATGGCACCAACTGGCGACAGCTGGCCGCCACGCAGGCGAACTCGAATATCTTCGATACGTTCGGCAACGGGCTCGCGGTCTTTCAGGGCAACCTCCATGCTGTCGGTCCGCTCACCATCATCGCGACCGGCACTCCCGCGCAGGCGATCGTGCGTTGGACCGGTAGCACCTGGGTGCCCGTCACGCCCGGCATCGATGACCCCAACGCCGTTGCAGTGGTCGGCGTGGAGTGGGGCTCCAAGCTGGTCGTGGGCGGATCCTTCAACAGTGCTGGCGGCGCGCCCGCGCGCAACCTTGCGGCGTGGAATGGCACCACCACCACTTCGTTAGGTGGCGGAGTGAACAACTGGGTCTACACCGCCATCACGAGCGGGGGTGACTTGATCGTGGGCGGCACGTTCACCGAGGCTGGCGGTGACTCGGTGCATGCGGTGGCCCGCTGGGATGGTGCCGCATGGCATGCCATGGGCACGCGCGCCGTGTACGTGTATCGCTTGCGCTCGCACGGGGGGCGGATCTACGCCGCGGGGCGGTTCCTCGATGACGACAGCGCTCCGGTGGAGGGTGTCGCCTGGTGGACCGGCAATGAGTGGCATCTGCTGGGCTCGGGTGTCGATGCCGCAGGTGCGGTCAACTCGATCGAGTTCCTGGGCGACGATCTCTACTTGGTCGGCAGCTTCGGCATCGCCAATGGCCACGCTGCGCGCGGATTCGCCAAGCTCGCCAACGTGAGCACGCTCGATGCGCCATCGCCCACGCCGCGCACGTCGCGCCTCATGCTGGCGCCCTCGGCCAATCCCTCGCGTGGCCCGCTGCGCCTTGCGGTCACGCTCCCAACCGCTGGGCACGCGCGCGTCACGATCCACGACATCTCGGGGCGCGAAGTGGCTCGATTGCTCGACGGATCCCACGCCGCGGGCGAGTTCTCGCTGGAGTGGATTGCACGCGTCGCGCCGGGGCTGTACTTGGCCACGATCGAGGCGGCAGGCGAGCGGGCGAGCGCGCGGGTGGTGCGGCTCAAGTAATCGCTTCACATCAAACACGAACAGAGGCGGGCGCCACGTGATGTGGCGCCCGCCTCTGTTCTTGGCCCTCGGCAGTAGCGCGCGCTACTGCTTCGGCACGCTCACGAACGGCATCGCCGCACCCGAGGTCATGTAGGTGGGCAGCTTGCCGTCCCACTTCTCAATCGCCTTCAGGTGCACGTAGGCCTCGCCGCCCTGCGCCGAGATTGACGCGGCCTGGATGCGAATGGCTTCGGCCTCGCCCTTGGCGGTGGCGATGCGCTGTTCGGCTTCCACGGTGATGCGGCGCAGATCGTTCTCGGCCTTCAGTGCCTGCTGCGTGGCCACCACCTTCGCTTCGATCGCGGCGGCGAAGTCCTGCGAGAACTGGAAGTTCGTGATGCTCATCTGGTCGATCACGATCCCGTGCGAGGCCAGACGCGCGCGCAAGGCTTCTTCGATCCCGCTGCTCACCAGAGGACGCTCGGTGATCAACTTCTCGGCGTCGAAGCGCGCGGTCGTGGCCTTGACGGCCTCCTGCACGCTCGGGGCGATGATGCGTGACTCGTATTCGTTGCGCAGATCACGGTAGATCGTCGCGGCCTTGGCGGGATCGAGGCGGTAGTTGAGCGTGATCTCGGCGGCGACGTTCTGCAGATCCTTGGAGGCCGAGGTGGCCGAGGCCTTGTGCGCGTGCACCTGCACGTCCATGAGCGCGATGGTCTCCACGAACGGTGGGAGGAAGTACAGGCCCTCGGACTTCACCTCGCCCGTGGTCGCGCCGAAGCGCAGCACCACGCCACGAAAACCGCTCGGCACCTGCCCCATGGAGGGCAGCAGGCCGAACACGATGGCGATCGCCAGCACGGCCCAGATCCCCACGCGAGCCCAGTCCAGCTCGGTGCGGCCATCGATCACCCGCAGCGACTGGCGGACATTCACCACGAGTATCGCGAGTACGACGAGGGCGATGATCAACTTCACTGCGAACATGGTGGGGTCTCCGGGGTGGGGCATTGCGGCGGGGTCTGAATCGACCCCGTGACCTTCACGACGGCTCGAGGCGACTATGCCCCTTCGCGCTCGCGCTTCTGCTGCGCGGCCACGGCCAGACATTTCGGGCATCGATCACGACCCGCCGCCGAACGCGCCAGCGGTTCGATCACGGTGGTGCCGCACAGGGCCACTGGGTAGCGGCTGGGGTACACCAGATGCACGGGAAGTTCATCAAGACCACCGCTCATGGAATCCTGCTCGAGCGGGGCATCCTGAACTTCGGTGATCACCGTCCGGGCGTACTCGATCGACTCACGCATGGGTCTTCTCCGTTCGAGGGTCCAACGGCGAGGGTACCACTATCTCGTCGCGGTCCTCGAACTCCGCCGCCAGCAGGCCTTTGGAGTGGCGAGAGAGCCAATAGAGCCCCGCTACGATCAATCCCAGCGGCAGCAACGTGAGGAAGATGGTCGTGAAGAAGAACGCGAGGCGATTGCGCTCGCTCGCGGTCACGCACACGGCGCACGCGTGCACGGCGCCAGCCCACAATCCCGACACCGCGAATGCGGCCAGACGTGCTGCCCACCGCGGCCCGCTCACAGGTAAACCTGCCAGTAGAGCAGCGGCCATACGAGCACCACGAAGTACCAGAACAGGCGCATGGCGCTGAAACCATTGGGCGTGAGTCGGCCTGAGTTCATGGAACGCCACGTGAGCGCCAGCGTGAGCACGGCGATGATCGCATGCACGGCGTGCGTGCCGATGATGACGAAGAAGAACGAGCCCATCTGGCTCGAGGTGAGCGTCAGGCCCTGCCCGAGCAGTGCGCGCCACTCCATACCCTGCAGGCCCACGAACGCAACACCGAGCGCGAGCGCGGCAGCCATGAAAGGGTTCGCGGCCGTTGCGCCGCCCTGCTTGTGCTTGCGGCCGGCCCAGTACATCGCCACTCCGCTCAGCAACAGAAGCAGCGTATTGAAAGCGGTGCGTTCAATCGGAAGCCGCGGCTGGTCCGGCGGGGGCCATGCGCCAAGTGGCGCAGAGCTCTTCACGATCGCGAAGGCCGAGATGAACCCGGCGAAGAGCATGACCTCGGTGAAGATGAACAGCGCCATGCCCAGCGCGCCGCTATCCATGATCGGACGCGAACGCCTCGCGGCGCTCACACGTGGCTCAGTGACCGGTTGCACCTTCGCCCTTACCCTTCTCGGCGCCTTCGGAGTGTTCGCTGTGAGGACTGGTCCCGTGGTAGTGCCAGCCCGCATTCTTCTTCCACCGCTCGCCCGAGGCACGGCCCACATCGGGCATGATGCCGGCGTACAGCAGCACCATCAGCACCAGCGCGGCACCCAGCGTCCAGTGGACGATGGGCTTCTCGACGTTCAAATGCATGAAATTCTTGGCCACCAGGTAGGCCTTGATCAGTGCGATGCCGAACGCGGTGATGAGCGTGATGACCGGGTGCCCCAGCATGGGACCCAGCACGCTCACGACCAGCAGACCCACGAGGATCGCCCAGATCTTCACGTAGTTGGTCTCGTGATGACCATGCGCATCTGCGGACATGAGTTCCTCCGGCCTACTTGGCGATGTACAGGAGAGGGAACAGGAAGATCCACACGAGGTCGACGAAGTGCCAGTAGATGCCCACGTTCTCGACGCGGTGCAGTTCCTGGTTCTTCTTCGCGGTGGAGGCGACCCAGAGCATCACGAGCATGCCGGCGATGACGTGGAACGCGTGCAGGCCGGCCGCCGTGTAGTAGTAGGCCCAGAACCCGCTCGACTGGATGGTGAAGCCCGCCTTGATCTCATGCGTCCACTCGAAGCTCTTCACGATCAGGAACACGAGCCCGCCCAGGCAGGTGAGATACAGCAGGTTCGCGGCCTTTTTGCCGTTACCCTTCTCGGCGGCCTGATGCGCGAGCACGGCCGAGAGGCTGGAGCTGAGCAGGATGAGCGTGTTGAACGCACCCGCCCACGTGTTCGTGTGCGCGGCCTGTTCGGCCCATTCCACGTGGGCGATGCGATTCATCACATAGCAGGCCAGCAGCCCTCCGAAGATGACGATCTCGGAGACCAGCACCCAGTAGACCGCCAGCTTGCCGGTCATGATGCCCATGGCACTGCGCGTTGTCGCGATCGGCTTCACTAGGGCAGCCCTCCTCAGGCCTTCTCGTTCTGGGGCCAGAAGTCATCGGCGCGTCCCGGCACGCTGTACTCATAGGGACCGCGATAGCAGGTCGGCAGTTCGGGCCAGTTGCCGTGCGGCGGCGGGGAATCCGCCGTCCACTCCAACGTGTTGGCCTTCCACGGGTTCTTCGGCGCCTTCTTGCCCGCGAACATGCTGACGATGAAGTTGATCAGGAAGATCAGCTGGAACGCCAGCATCACCAGCAGCGATACGGTCGCGAAGATGCGCATGTCCTGCATCCACTGCGCTCCCAGATGCGGGAAGTTGTGGTAGTCGAAGATGCGGCGGTGCTCACCGGCGGCGCCAAGGATGAACAGCGGAATGAAGATGCAGTTGAAGGGGATCATCGTGCCCCAGAAGTGCACCTTGCCCCAGAACTCGTTCATGTAGCGGCCGAACATCTTGGGGAACCAGAAGGTCACACCTGCCATCACCGCGATGATCGCGATCGGGAAGAATGTGTAGTGGAAGTGCGCCACCACGAAGTAGGTGTCGTGGAAGTGGATGTCCGCACCGCTCGCGCCCAGGTAGATGCCCGTGACGCCGCCAATCAAGAACTCCGCGATGAATCCCAGCGCCCACAGCATCGGCGTACTGAAGCGGATCGAGCCGCCGTAAAGCGTGGCGATGTAGACGAAGAGCATTTCCGCGATGGGAATGGAGATGAGCACGGTGGTGACCGTGAACACGTTCGCCATGCGCGGGTCGATGCCGGCCACGAACTGGTGGTGCGCCCAGACGAAGAAGCTCAGCACGCCGGTGGCGATGATCGTGTAGATCACCGTCTTGTAAGCGAACATCTTCTTGCGCGCGAAAACGGTGATGACCTCGGCCACGATGCCCATCGCGGGAAGCATCACGACGTACACCTCGGGGTGGCCGAAGAACCAGAACAGGTGCTGCCACAGGATCGGGTCGCCGCCCTTGTTCGGATTGAAGAAGCTGGTCCCGATCAACTGGTCGAACAGCAGCATGACCGCGCCGGCCACCAGTGGTCCGACCGAGGCCATGAACAGGATGCTGGCGATGACGATCGTCCATACCAGGATCGGCACGTCGAACGCTTTCATCCCGGGCGCGCGCGAGTTCATGGTGGTGACGATGAAGTTGATACCGCCCAGTAGGAACGCCACGAACTCGACAGCCACGGCCAGTAGCCACAGGCTCGCGCCCCACGGAGTGAGATTGTAGTCCGGGTTTGCGGACAGTGGCGGGTACGAGGTCCAGGCGCCGCCGAAGCCACCGTTCTGCACCACGAGCGAGGCGATCAGGATCACCACGCTCAAGGCGAACATCTGGAAGCTGAGCCGATTCAGGCGCGGGAACACCATATCGTCCGCGCCGATCATGAGCGGGATCAGATAGTTGCCGAAGCCGGCGATCAGCACCGGCATCGCGACCCAGAAGATCATGATGCTACCGTGGTTCGTGATCAGCGCGTTGTACTCGCCCGGCGACACCACGCCGAAGCCCGGAACCGGATTACCCGGGAATGCGAGCTGCATGCGGAACACGTAGGCCATGAACGCACCCAGCAGGGCCATCGCCATGCCGGTGAACATGTACTGGAAGCCGATCATCTTGTGGTCAGTGGACCACAGGTACTTCTTGATGAAGCCCGGTTCCTCGTGGTGGCCGTGGTGGCCCGACCCGATCTCGTCCGCGTGTGCGTCTGCGTGATTGGCCATGTCGTTCCCCGTCACTGCTGTCCGGCCGTGGCCGAGGTGGAATCCGTCGAGGCGCTCATATCGGTGCCGTCTGTGGAGGCGAGGGCGGTCTCGGGCGTGTTCTGCGTGACCCAGGCCTGGAAGTTCTCGGGCGTGTCGATGACCAGATCCGCGCCCATCACACCATGGCCAACGCCGCAGATCTCCGCGCAGCTGATGTCGTAATCGCCCGTCTTGGTGGCCTTGAACCAGCCCGTATAGGTGCGGCCGGGCACGGCGTCATGCTTCATGCGGAAGGCAGGCACGAAGAAGCTGTGCAGGACGTCCTTGGATTCGAGCAGGAAATGGTAGGTCTTGCCCACCTCGATATGCAGCTTGTCGGTGGTGCGGATGTCGTCCGGCGTATCGAGCTGCCCGTCGGCGCCCGGATCCTGGAACGTCCATGCCCACTGCTGCGACATCACGCGCACCGTGCGGTCCGCGGGGGGCAGCGTCTGCTTGATCAGCACCCACACGCGGATCGCGGCAACGATCAGCACGACGTCGAACATGAGCACCAGGCCGTGCGGGATATTGATCCACGCCTTGAGGTGCTTCTCCTTGCCCGTGATGTACTGGGCCTTGACGCCATCCTTCGCTCTGAACTTGAACATGAGCCAGAAGAACATGGCCTCGGCGGCGATGAACCAGGCACCCACGATCCACGTCGTCAGCAGAATCAGCTGGTCGACGTCACCGGAGTAGCTGGCGGCGCTGGGGACGAGACGATCGAGCATTCTCTCGAGCTCCCTCGGTTACCGCAGGACGTAGAAGATCACGGCCGCGATGTAGAGCGCCGCGAGGATCACAGTGAGGATGAACGTCCACTTGGCGACGATGTTTCCCCAATCGTCAGACGCGTGGTCCTTGTCATCAGCCATGGTGGTCTCCTGACTACTTCGTCGGAAGGGTCTTGATGTAGGCCACCACATCGAGCATGGCGGTCGTGTCCACGAGCGTCATCGACATCGCGCGCATCTGGGCCCCATAGATGTCATCGGGGTGGACGCCGCGCATCCCGCTGTGGAACTTCTGCAACTGCGAGTACATGTACCAATCCGCCTGACCGAGGAGCTTGGGCGCGCCCATGTCCTTGTTCCCCATGCCGTCGGCACCGTGACAGGTAGCGCAGATATTGGTGAACTGGACCTCGCCCGCGGCCTTGTCGCCCTGGGTCAGCACGTGCTCGGCGGGCGTCGTCGGCATTCCCGCCACGTAGGCGGCCACCGACTCCTTGTCACCCGGGCGGTACAGCGTGCGGGCCATGGGGCGCATCTTGTGCCCTTCCATGTCATCCGGATGGAAGCCACGGACGTCCTTCGAGAAGTTCTCGAGCTGGCGCAGGATGTACCACTCCGGCATGCCGGCGATGTCCGGCGCCTTGAGCCGCATGGCCCCTGCCCCGTTCGCGCCATGGCAGGGCACACAGGTGTCATAGACCAGCTTGCCGCGCTCGAGGCCCTGCTTGGGGCCAGAGCCACAACCTGCAACGAGCGCTGACGCCAATGTGGTCGCGATCAGCGCGATGTAGGCCTTGTTCAACAAGGCAACCTCCAAGTCCTGAAGCCACTCCATGCACGGACGCCGGGCGAGCCATCGCCAGACGCATGACCTTCGGCCCGGATGGGCGGGACAGACCGATGGTCGAGCCGGGTTGTATACACGATTCCCGCCCGCTTCACCACTTCATGATGTTCAGACCGACCCCAAGCGCATCCAGGCATCGACTGACATCACGAGGAACAGCACGAACAGGTACAGGATCGAATAACGGAACAGCTGCACGGCCGCCGCTGTGCTGGGTTGGCGATAGAGCCGCGCCGCACCTATCAGAAAGATGATGCCGAGCACCGCAGCGGCGCTCATGTAGAGGATTCCGAGACCGGCGAGTGGGCCGACCGCGATCGTGACCGGGACGAGCACACACGAGTACAGGAGGATCTGCCGACGCGTCTCGGGCTCTCCGTGCGTCACGGGCAGCATGGGGATCCCCGCGCGCACGTAGTCCTCACGGCGGTAGAGCGACAACGCCCAGAAATGGGGCGGTGTCCACAGGAAGACGATGCCCGCCATGAGCAGCGCGGGCAGCTCCACCTGACCCGTGACCGCGGCCCAGGCGATGATCGGGGCCGATGCCCCCGCCCCGCCGCCGATGACGATGTTCTGCGGGGTGCGGCGCTTGAGCCAGACGGTGTAGACGATCGCGTAGTAGAAGATGTTGACCATCGCCAGCATGCCCGCGAGCGGATTGCAGGCCACCGTGAGTACGGTCCACGACAGCCACGCCAGGGCCAACCCGAACGCCGCAGCCATCGGGGGCGAGATCCGCCCCGTGGGCAAGGGCCGCGTCCGCGTGCGCACCATGATCGCATCGATGTCGCGGTCGAAGTAGTGGTTGAACGCCGCCGCCGAGGCCGCCGAGAGTCCGATGCCGATCGCCGCGCCCCAGAACACCCGGGCCGAGGGCAGTCCATCGGCTGCGAGCAGGAGTGCCGGTAGCCCGGTGAACATCACGAGCAGGAGGATATTCGGCTTGGTCAGCTCGAGCCACGCGCTCCAGGTGCGCGCGGTCGAAGGGGTCGAGAGGGCGACACTCATCGCGCGGGGACTCCTACCAGCGCCGGGCTCGCGGCCGGCATCGCCGCCACGCGCAGCGTGGCGATCAAGGAGAGGGCGAGGATCAGCGCCGCATTGCCAAGGTGCACGGCCGAGACCCAGACGGGGATGCCCATGAATACATTGGCCACGCCGACCGCGATCTGCAACAGCAGGAGGCGCGGCAGGAGGCGGCCAATGTAGCGCACCACCGTATCTTCGGCGCGACCCGCCATGAAGCCGGCAACCACCACCACGATCGTGAGCGCATAGGCCAGCAACCGGTGCGAAATCTGAAGTGCGACCAGTCCTTCGAACGGCGGGAACCATTCGCCGTTGCAACGCGGCCAGTCGGGGCAGGCAAGACTCGCATGGTTGGTGCTCACCATGCCGCCGAGCACCGCCTGTGCATAGACCAGCGCCGTGGTGAACCCAAGCAGCGGGAGCAGCCCGGAAGGTCGGCTCCCGCCATGCTCGGCGGTAGCGTCCCGGCCGTCTCGATGCGATGCGACCGCGAGCGTGACCAGCGTGCAGAACAGCAGCAGCGCCATGGCAAGATGGCCCGCGACCACCGACGGATCGAGCAGCTTCCATACGGTGAGCGCGCCCAGGAGCGCTTGCGAGAAGTACAGCGCGACCGACAATGCGGCGAGACCTCCGTAGCGCGCGCGCGTCTCGCGGTGTGCGAACACCCAGCCCGCCGTCGAGAATAACAAAAGGCCAACGAACAACGCGATCAGCCGGTGGAACCATTCGATGAAGATGTTGAACTGCATCGGCGGGATGAGTTGACCGTGGCACAACGGCCAATCCGGGCAAGCGAGCCCAGAACCGGTCGTGCGCACGATCGAGCCGATGATGATCAGCGCGAACATGAGCACGGAGGTGGCCGTGGCAAGTCGGGTTGCGACGGCGAACGACCTCTGCGACGACATGGAACGAACCTCCATGAGGGTTGGACTGGCGCGGGAAACTAGCATAAAGCTCTCGACCTGCGCAGCCCCGGACGGCCCTCGGTGGCGGTGCTGCCCGTCACCCCGGCTCACTTCAGATGAGGTATCCCATGAGCGAGGATCTCTACGTCGCACGAGTCACCGTGGACAAGCTTGGTAGCCTGCACCGTCGCGCCCACCTGCCGCTTGGTGCCACCGCGGACTTCGGCGTGCACGGCCCCATCGTGGAGTTGTTCAAGCTCCAGCCGGAACGTGAACTGCCGCTTCCGGTCGACTTCATCGTGGCGGCGGCCGCGGGTTGAATGCTCGGCACCCTGAACGGCGCACTGGAGGTGCGTCAGGTGATGCTCGAAGGCAACGCGATCCGCTGCTTCGCCGAGGGCGTGAACACGATACGCCAAGGGTTGCCCGTGCTCTCCGAGGTGCGCGTGCACTACCGCCTGAAGATTCCGTCCGGCACTCGCGAGACGGTCGAACGCGCGCTCGCCAGACATCAGGACAAGTGTCCCACGGCGGCCTCGTTCCAGGGCGCGATCGCGGTGAGCTGGACCGCCGAGATCGAGGAGTCGGCCGGCTGAGCGGCAGCGGGGTCACGCCCGCTCAGGGGCTATGGCCCGAAGCGGATATCGTTGATCGCCGCTGGCGGGATGTTGTCCGCGTTGGGGGCGATCAGGAACAACGCGTCGCTCGGGTTCAGCGTCACGCTCGTGACGCTGGCGCCGTTATTGATGCTCGGGGCCGCGGTGCCGAGGATGCGCTTGAACGTACCCGTGAGCGGCACCACGAGCGACAGGCCCGCGGGGTTCACCAACACACTGCCGTTCTGGAAGTCGCGCCGGTACAGGTTCGTGGCGCCCTGTTGGAAGTGGACATCGTCGAACCAGATGTCCCCGGCCTCGAGGCCAAGGAAGAACGCCAGCTTGCTGGTGGTGGACTGGTTCGGCTGCATCACGAGCTGGTACTGCCGCCACTGCGTATCCACAGCGATGCTGCGGTTAGCGACCTCGCCGCTGCCCGACTTACTCATGATCACCTTGAACGTGCGCGGCGATGAGGCCTTGGCCCAGAACGTCATCGAGTACTGCTGCCACGGGACGACTGCAAGCGTGCCGACGGTGGTCAGGTTGATGTACCAATCGACCGGGGCAGGCGTGGTGACCGTGACCTTGGCCGACGCCGTGCCTACTACAGCCGTCGTCGTATCGCGCACGAGCGTGGCGGACCCGGCCGGAAACGCGCCGAATGTCCAACCACTCGTCACGTTCGACTCAAAGCTGGGATTCGTGACGACGTCAGGATTCGTACCAGCCCAGATCATCTGATAGGCGGGGCCGAGTGCCTGCCCCATCCACCCGGTGTGCGAGAGGTCGCTCGAGGAGCGGCCCGTCATCAAGTCGACCGAGTATTCATCGTACCAATACGAGTGGTAGGGCGCGGTCGTCGCGACGCGATCCGACGGCCCGAACACGCCGTAGCCTTCGCCGAGCGCCGCCGTCGCGAGCCCGAAGCGCACCTTGCGGGTGTTCTCCGCCGAGTACTGCGTGCCGTCCAGCCCCTGCATCGCGCTGAAGATGTAGTTGTGTGCGGGCTGCGCGAAGTCGCGGTCGTCGGCGAAGTAGCCCTGCGGGTCGTTCAGGATGTTCGTGTACCAAGTGCCGCCGCCCTGCAGCGGGAAGTTCTCGCGCATCCAACCGTTGAAGGTCGTGGTGTGGGCGCTGCCTGCGCAGTTGCCGACGATGATGGGCGTGCCGCCCGAGAGGCGTCGCACGCGGTTCGCGAGTGTGTCGGTCGCCGCCTGCCAGGCGGCGTCGAACGACGCGAGAGAGGCGTAACCCGCACGCGCGAAGTCGATCTGCTGGCTGGGGTCCTGCGACCAGGTGATGCTTTTGCAGAACACGTCGAAGAAGATTCCGTCCCACACGCCGGACGTGATCGCCACCTCGTGAATCAGATCCGCCAGCCCTTCGGCCACCACGAAGCGACCGGACAGATCGCGCTTGGCGAGGTTGACCGCGACGCCGGGATAGTAGGCGCCAGTGACGGAATTGTAGAGGAATCCGCCATTGTCGCGCACGATGCGGCGATAGCGTGTCGGATAATGGTTGAGCGAATCGGGATCCGCCGCATTCCAGATGTCGTGCCCGAGGACATAGGCGAGCAACCGGATATCGGGATTGCGTGCACGCAGGGCGGCGATGATGTCGGGCCGGTACGGCGTGATCGGATTGACGTCGAGGATGACCTCGTCATACCGCGCCACCTGCGCGATGGCCGTCGTATCGAGCGAGCCATTCGGCCGCAGGAAGGGGTACCCGTCCCCCATGATCGACCCATAGAGCCCCAGACGCGGATAGCCTTGGGCTGCGCCCGAGACGTCGGGCGTCCCGCAGAGCATTACGGCGCAGGCAGCCGCCGTCAGGATGGAGTGGAGGCGACGGGTCATCGGCATCTCCTGAGGGGCATCGGCCTGTGGGGAACTCTACTTGAGCCACTCCTCCAAAGCCCCTTGAAAACGCCCGAGCCGCTGGCGCTGGTGGCGCCGGCGGCTCGGGCAAGATGCGGTTCGCGGTGCTGGTTCAGGGCCGTATCAGCACCTGTCTCAAGTCTTTGACCGTGGCAGGTGGCGTCACGTCGTCGCTGATGAGGAACAGTGCATCGTTGGGCGGAACATTGTGCACCAGCCCGAGCGAGCCATCGTTCGTGAACGGATCGGTGACGCCGAGGATGCGGCGGAACGGCCGCTCCATCTGCACGTCAATCCACTGGTCGGTGGAGCTGTTGACCAGCACGCTGCCGTTCTGGAAGTCACGCCGGTAGACGGTCGTGACGCCCTTCTGCACATGCACATCGTCGAACCAGACCGTGCCTGCATCTTTGGCGAGATAGTACTGCAACGAGATGGGACCCACCGTTTCACCCGTGTAGATGTTCATCTGCACGTGCTTCCACTCTGTGCCCGCCAAGACGCTGCGACGAAAGAGACTGCCCGAGCCGCCCAGTCGCGCGAGGATCACCGGGATATTGCGCACGGTGCTGGCCTTGATCCAGAACGTGACCGAGTAGCTCTGGTAGGGCTCGAGCACGATATCGAGCGGCGTGTTGAAGTTGACGTACCAATCGACCGAGGATGGATTGGGGATGTCGATGCGAGCACTGGAGCGCCCCTTTCCCGCTGTCGTGGTATCGCGAGTGCGCGTGCCGGGCGCTGCCGTCCACAGGTTCCAGTCCTGCGTCACGCTCGTCTCGAAGTCCGGGTTACGCACCCCTTCGGGTTGATTGCCCACCCAGACCATCTGGTAGTAGTTCGACAGCGGTTGGCCCAACCAACCGCCGTGCTCCGCCTTTTCCGAAGCCCGTCCAGTCGCCAGATCCACGCCATACTCGTCATACCACCAGTTCTGGTACTCCGAGTGGAACGCGTCGCGGTCCTGACCTGCGAACACGCCATAGCCGTCACCGAGCGTGGCGCTGCCGAGGCCCAGGCGCATGATGCGGTTGTTGTTGTCCGAGTAATGCTCGGTCCCGACTTGGAAACTGAAGATGTAGTTGTGGCGTGGTTCTCGGAAGTTCGCCTCGTCAGTCAGGTACCCGCCCGGCGTCCAATACATGTTGGAGTACCAGTCGCCACCCGCCTGATAGGGGAAGCCCTCGCGCATCCAGCCATTGAAGGTGTCGTACTTGGTACCCAGGGCGCAGTTGCCAACCATGATGAAGTTCGGCCCGCCCCACTGCCGCATCTTCTCCGCGATCCGCGTCGTGGCCTCACGCCAACTAGCATTGAACGCTGCGAAGGTGGGATACCCCGCCGCCACGTAGTCGATGCTATCGCCATCGGACTGCAGCCAGCCCATCTCATCGCACAAGATGTCGTAGAAGATCCCATCAAAGACGCCCGAGTCGATGGTGACATCCTTCCAGAGCAGCGCGAGCGAATCGGCGATGAACAGCTCCCCTGCCGCATTGCGCTTGGCGAGGTTGATGTTGCCGCCGTAATACTTGTTGCGCGTGACCTTCGAAAGCAGCCACGCGTTGTTGTTCGTTACGATCCGGCGCAGACGAGTGGGGTAGTGAAGAAACGAATCCTTGTCAGCGGCCATCCAGATGTCCTGACCGACGACGTACGCGAGCACCTTGGCGCGCGGATTCTTCTCGCGGATCTTCGCCACCACGTCCGGCCGGAACGGCCAGATCGGGTTCACGTCGAGAATGATCTCGTTGAAGCGCGCGACCCGGGTGAGCACGGTGTCGTTGAGCGCGCTGTCGAGCGGAGCGTTGTAGTACGGGTAGCCATTGCCACGGATGGAACCGTACAAGGCTAGACGCGGATAGCCTTCCGGACCTGTCACGGCTGCAGAGGCGGCGTGGGCCGCCCCCGTCATGCCGGTCAGGATCAGGATCGCCGCGCCGATGCGGTGCAAGAGTCGGGACAACTTCAAGCTGGCGGCTCCTCGATGAAGATCGACCTCGGTGAGGAAGACTTCGGATGCGTGATGGGAAGATGAGCGAAGAGTATAGTGGGCCGTCATGAGCCACGGAAGAGAGAACCTCACCAGCGACGCCGCTTCCGAGGACGACCGCGCCTATTGCCGTCAGGTCCTGCCCTTGGTGTCACGTACCTTCGCGCTCAACATCCGGCTCCTGGGCGGCGAGATGCAGGAGGCTGTCCGAGTGGCGTATCTGCTTTGCCGTGCGGCAGATGCGGTCGAGGACACCTGGCCCGGAACGGCCTCGCAAGTGCGCACGAGGTTCGACACACTGCTCGCAACCTTGGACGGCGAGCCGGGGGCCGCCGAGGCACTGGCCACCGAAGCGGCGGCCGTGGCAGGGAATCGTCCCGATATGCAGCTTCTCACGCACCTGCCGAAGGTGCTGCGCGTGCTTTCCGGATTGCCGCGGGCGGAAGCCGAGGCCGTCCGCGATGGCGTCCGCACGCTGAGTCGGGGGATGCAGCGCTACGCGGTCCGCGCGATCGAGCGCGGCCCACACGTCCCGCATCTGGACGATGAAGCCGAACTGCACGACTACTGCTACGTGGTTGCCGGTTGCGTCGGCGAAATGCTGACCCGATTGTTCGCGCACACTGGCGGGCTGCCGCAGGATGACGATGCGCAGGCCTGCCGCCTCGCGCTCTCACCAGTCGTGGGCGAAGCGCTGCAGCTCACCAACATCCTCCTCGATTGGCCGAGTGACGCCAGGGGCGGCCGTTGCTACCTGCCTGCGGCGTGGCTCGCCAGGCATGGCCTCGAGCCTGCCACGCTGCTCGAACCGCGCCATCGCGAGGCCACGCGCGAGCTCGTGCTGCGACTCGAAGGCCTGGCACACTCGGCGCTCGACCGGGTGCCCGACTATCTCGAACTCGTGCCGCCACGCTTCGCGCGCTATCGCCTGTTCTGCCTGTGGCCCGCGCTGTGGGCACGCGCTTCGCTGCGCGTGGTCGAGCACGATCCGCAGTTCCCCTTCGGCGACATCCGGCCACGGCTGTCACGGCAGACTCTGTGGGCCGAGGTGGGACGCTCTCTGCTTGCGGGGCACACTCGTCGCGGCGTGCAGTGGCTGCTGCGGCCCACGCCGGACTCGCTCGAGGCCTGAAGCCATGTGCCCCACGACGGACGACCTGCACTTCCCCGCCGGATTCCTGTGGGGCGCTGCCACCTCGGCGCACCAAGTCGAGGGCGGTAATCGCGGCAACGATTGGTGGCGATTCGAGCAACAGCTTGGCACGATCCGCGGCGGCGCCCGCAGCGGAGAGGCCTGCCAACATTTCGAACGGTTCGATGAGGACTTCGCGCTGGCCGAGGCGGACGGTCACAGCGCCCACCGATTGTCGTTCGAGTGGAGTCGTCTCGAACCGACGCCGGGCCAGTTCGCCGCCGATGCGGTTGCGCACTATCACGCCGTACTCGCTTCTCTGCGCGAGCATCGGCTCATCCCGGTCGTGACCCTCCACCACTTCACCAATCCTCTCTGGCTCGTGGATTCCGGCGGCTGGGAGGACCGGCGCGCGGTCGATCACTTCGAACGTTTCGTGCGCTTCTGCGCCCGCGAGTTCGGCAGCGAGGTGGACTGGTGGTGCACGGTGAACGAGCCCGAGGTGTATGCGTTCCGCAGCTACAGCGAGGGCGTCTGGCCACCGGGCGTGCGCGATGACAGCCGCGCATTGGGCGTGATGGCGAACCTACTCGAGGCACACGGGCGCGCTTATCGCGTGCTGCACGCCGAGGACCGGGTGGACGCCGATGGCGACGGTCAGGCCGCCCGAGTGGGTTTCGCCAAACACCGCGTCTGCCTTGCACCGCTGCGAGTGTGGAATCCCCTCGACCACGTCCTGTCTTATTTCGAGAACCGCGTGTTCAACACCGCGGTGGAACGAGCGGCGTTCGATGGCGTCATTGACCTGAGCATCCCGGGCGCGCGAAGCGTGCGGCGCGAGTTGCCAGAGCTCAAGGGAGCGCTCGATTGGTACGGGCTCAACCACTACACGCGATGGATGGTGAAGTCGCTCGCGGCTGATCCACACGTGCTGCGCCCCGGCGCGCCGGCCAACGATCTGGGCTGGGAACTCTACCCCGAGGGATTCGAACGCGCACTCCTTGAGACCAGCCGGCTCGGCCGCCCGGTGCTCGTGACCGAGAACGGCTTCGCCGATGCGCACGATCGCCTGCGCCCGCAGGCGCTGATCGATCACTTGGTAGCGATGCACCGCGCGATCGGCCAAGGCGCGAGCGTGCTCGGCTACTTGCACTGGTCACTGCTCGACAACTTCGAGTGGGCCGAGGGTTATCACGGCTGCTTCGGCCTGTACGGCGTGGACTTCGCCGATCCGAAACGGCCGCGGACCCGACGCCGCAGCGCCGAAGTGTTCGCGCGCATCGCCCGCGCCAACACGATCACCTCCGCCGTGCGAGAGGCCGCGCGCTTGGACCTGAGTCCGACGCTCGACTAGACTGCCGCGCGCTCTTGAAGGAGGTGCGAATCCATGTGTCCGTTCTGCAAGGATCACCTGAAGCCCTGCAAAGTCGTCGAGCAGCCCAATGGCAAGCTCATGTGCGAGTGCGGCAAGCACTCATGGCCCAATGCGGCCGTTTACGCCGAGAGCCTTCGCCAGAACAGCCTCACGGTGGTCAAGGCCGTCCACAACTGGACGCAGAGCTACTAGTCTTGGACCCGGCCTAGCCGAGTAGCAGCTTGAGGGCGCGCAACTCCCCGCCCACATCATCGAGATCCACGAGGTCGGGCAGCAGGCCGAGCGCTCCGTGTTCGAGCGCATAGCGGGCGCCCTCGGCCAGCGCCCCAACGCCACCGCCTCGCAGCTCGGTCGCGAGCACGGGAATCCCCGGGCGCTCGAGCGCGGCCTCGACTTCGAGCGGGACCGGCGTCATGCCGACGCCCGCAGGATTCGCGGCTGCGATGAGGAAGTCCGGCTCCACGCCCCACTCGTGCAGACGGCGCACGAGGTAAGCCAGGTCGCGTGTCTCGAAACCTGCGACCCCGCCGAAGCGCGCGCGGCCGAATCGCACCATGCGCTCGAAGAAACGCGCATGCCCCGCGGCGAGTGCCAGATCGGTGATCTCGGGCGCGATGGCCAAACCGATCACGTCGCGCGAACCGAGCGAGGCCGCTTCGTGCTCGATGCGCTGGGCCACGCGCACGGCGAGATCGCCCTGCAGCGATGCGGGCAGCATGCTGACCGCGGCGATTCCTGCGCGCATCCCACTCCAGACGTCGGGGTTCTCGTCGTGCGTCGGGATCAACAACGAGTGCTCGTGGCGCAGGTCATCACCGAGCGGCAGGTGCGGCAACCGCGCCAACACGGGCACCGGACGCTTGAGTTCGTCCATGGCCGCTCGCAGCGCTGGAGAGGGAACGGCATAGAGCGCTTCGGCGCCCGCCTCGATGGCCTTGACCAACGCGACGGCGAGCGATTCCGATTCCCGGAAGCGGTTCGCCACCTCGAGCGAGCGGTCGCGCGCGGCGCGGACCGGCACCTCGAGCGACGTGGTGCTCAGCACCAAGCGCGGCGCGCGGCGTGTCGGCGTGCTCATGGCAGCACCTCCATGCGTTCACCCAGCGCCGTGACCGAAGCACGGATGGCCGCCAGCACCTGCACGGCACGAAGGGCACGAGCGAGATCGAGTGGATCGTTCGCGGTCATGCCGTGCGCCAATCGTTGCGTGAATGCCTGCAGCGTGGCATGCGCCTCACCCCACTCTAGCGCATGTCCCTCCTGGAGCCCCGCCAGCACCGTGCGGGTGGGCACGGCGGCCCCGTCCAGTTCCTGCTCGAGCGCGTCGTCCGAAGCCAGCACACGCCCGCGCTCGCATTCCACTTCGAGGACCATGGCCGTACGCGGATAGCCGGGGACGCTCCACGAGCAATCGAACGTGATGCTGCCACCCGTGGCGAGGGTGAGTGTGACATGCGCTTCATCGAGACCGGAGCCGTAGAGCCTCTGGCCGCGCGCGCTCGTGGCGACCGCGGGGCCGAACATCTGGTCGAGCAGGACCACGAACTCGAAAGCGACATGTTCGAGCACGTCGCCGACCGGAGGCAACGAAGTCGGACCGAACACGCGCGACACCTGCACGGATGCGCGAATCGAGCGCACGGCTCCGAGCGAGCCCGTCGCCAACATGTGCGCGGTGCGCGCGAAGAGCGGGTGGGTCAGCACGGCAATGCCGCTCGCGACCGGACGGGTTGCAGTGGAGAGATTCGCACGCAGTCGTTCAGCGCCCGCGACATCGACAGCGGGCAGGCCCGGCACCAGCACGGCGAGCCCCGCCTCGAACGCGCGTGCAGCGGCCGCGGGCACGTCGGCCGCGGGCAAGCACAGCACGACACCATCGAGCGGTCCGCGTTCAAGCAGACGCGGTAGCGAGACTGCGAGCGGCGCTTGGAACCCGCATCCGCGCGCGAAGCTTCGCAAGTCACTACGGGAATCGGCGAGCCCTGCCAGCAGGCAGCCACTATCCCTCGCGATCGCGGCGGCGTACTCGAGTCCGCGTCGGCCCAGGCCGAGCACGGCAAGTCGCCAGCGACGATCGTCGCTGAGTTCATGAGGGGGAATGGAATGGTCCTGAGGGTCTTGGCTCATGTGCGAGCTTCGGCAGGCGAAGCTACGCGCAGACTAAGCACGCGGCGCGCGCACGGCAAACGGGAGCGCGCGCGCCCCTTGCGCACAACGCAGAGCCCTCGGCGTCGAGGACGCCGAGGGCTGCGAAAGTCAGCGGGATCGCCGGAGTGCGACTACGCGGTCATGCGGAACGCGATCTCGACGTCGCGGCGCTCGCTCTCCTCGATCTTGAACAGCTCGGCCTTCTGCAGGGTCATGCCCTGAGCGACCCACAGGTCGGGAATCTGCTCGATGCGCGTATTGAATATGGTGACCGTGTCGTTATAGAACTCGCGACGATCGGCGATCGCGTTCTCGAGTTCGCTGATGCGCTGCTGCAGGGAGTGGAACGACTGGTTCGCCTTGAGATCAGGGTAGTTCTCGGCCACGGCGAAAAACGATCCCAAGGCTCGCGTGATCTGGTTCTCCGCGTTCGCACGCTGCCCCACGGTGCGCGCCTCGGCAAGAGCGCCGCGCGCCTCGCTCAGCTTGTCGAAGATGGCGCGCTCGTGCTGCATGTACGCTTCCGCGACCTTGACCAACTTGGGCAGTTCATCGTGGCGCTGCTTGAGCAGCACGTCGATATTGGCCCACGACCGGCCGATGTTGTTCTTCATCTCGACCAGACTGTTATAGATCGCGAGGAAGTAGCCGACCGAGCCGACCAGAAGGAATCCGATCACCACGGTCCACAGGATCTCTCCGGGATGCATCCACGCCTCCACTATTCAAGGGATCGGCGGACCCCAGGGGCCCGCCCAAGGGTCTATCGGACGAAGTACTGGTGACTCTTGAGCAATTCGAGCACGCACCAGAGCCCGAACAAGGTCAGGGCGGGGCCGCCGAACAACCCGCCAAAGGCTTTCAGGCCATATTCGAAGGTCATGTTCTTCTCGGAGGCGGGCGTGATCAGGAAGGCCGGGTCGTGCTCACCGCGCCGCAGCACCCCGGTGACCTCCCGGTCGGTGTCGCGCAGCCGTCGTCCCACCCACGCGTCGGTGCCGGTGGCCGCCAGCGCCTCCTCGGTCGCGTCCTCGTCCGAGAGCGACTGGGCCATGGCTTTGGGATGCGCGCGCCCGAGCGCATAGACGATCGCGCCCTGCTCCAGGATCCGCTCACGGAAGCGCATGGGACCGAGCGCCCACAAGGCGCGGAGCCCGAGCCCGTTGGCTTCCATGTAATCCATGTACAGCGGCGGCACGCCCAGCCCGAGCGTGGCCTCCTCCACAGCGAACGAGGTCCGTACGTCCGCGCCCTGCGGGTACAGGAGCGCCACGCCGGTCTCATCGCGCAGGTAGAACGGATTGCCGGAGATGGCGCGATGAACCGTGTTCCAGCTCTGGCGTCCATTGCGACTACTCGTGCGCGTCGCGATGTCGATCTCCCAGTATGCGCATTCGCGCCCGGAGAACGGCGCACTCAGGCGGCTGCGATGCTCGACGTGCCCGTTCAGTTCGACGAGCCCCATGGCCATCGAGCGGATGCGTGCGGTGGGCGTGTCCTCGATGAGTCGCTGGATACGCCATGCGCGAAAGCCATAGATGAACAGGAGCGGACCCGCGACCACTGCGAGCGAGCAGAGCAGCGAGACGCCGACGCTCACCCGAGTCGTCCCGCGAACACTCGGTCCGCTGCATGCGCCAGATAGACGAGCCCGGCCAGAGCGAGTGCGGGGCCGAGCAGCGCACCACTCACACGCCACGCGGGCGGAGCCAACTGGGCTGCCTCCAGCGCGCCGTCCGCGACGACGATGCGATCGAGGAGATCGCTCGGCACCATCCGGCGGTCGAGAGTCGCGTCAGTCGCCGGAACCGACGCGGCGTGCACCGCCTCGCCATCGGTTCCAGTGCCCGCAACCCACGCAGTTTCGGAATAGGTCACGACGCGTTCCTGACGCAGTTCGCCAATCACGCTGCACTCGGTGCCGGCGCACAACGCGCGCTCGACCAACTGCAGCGCGCCACCCTGAGCGCGCAACCAACGCAGTTCACTATTGCGGTCCATGAGCCTGCGGATGCGTTCCGGAATGGCTGCGCCCGGCGCCACTTCGCGCTCGGCGGTCACCGCGAGTCGCCAGCTCACCGATTCGGCATCGACGTGCACGCGTTCCTCGCCGTCGATCAGGCGGAACGGGCGAACCTCCGAGACCGAGCCGCCGATGCGAGTGCCCACGCCGCGCACCTCGAGCAGATAGCCGGCGCATGGCCTTGCGGAGAGCGGCGAGAACAGCGGGCTCTCGAGTTCGACGCGCCCGCGCAGTTCACACAGCCCGCTGGCCGCGTGCGCCATCGCTTCGGGACGCAAGGCGGACAATGCGCGGCGCGCCCGCAGGCTGCGGAGGCCATCCGCGAACCAGGGCGCACCCGCAACAACGGACGCAGCGGCCAGAGCCAAACCCGCCACGCTCACCGGGATCTCGAAGAGCGGCACCATGACGCCCAGTCATCGGCACATTCCGGGCGATCATTGAGCCTGAATCAAGCCTGCCTGCGCCCGCTATCTCTTGCACGGACGGGGTTTCCCCGCGTTCAGCGTGCGCTGGCCAGTGCCCGCCCGCCGTCGATGGCGACGCACGCACCGGTCGTCCAGCCCGATTCCTCCGACAGCAGGAACGCCACCAACGCCGCGACCTCCTCGGGCTGACCCACTCGACCGATCGGGTGCGTGGTCTTCGAGCGCTCGAGGAATGCGGCGTAGTCGGCGACTGCCTGCGTGACCGTGTGCAACTCGGTCACCACCACCCCGGGCGAGACTGCATTGACGCGCACCCCGAAAGGCGCGAAGTCGAGTGCGGCACAGCGGGTGATCATCTCGACCGCCGCTTTGCTCACGCAGTAGGCCATGAGCCCGCCGTAGGGCCGATTCCCTGCAACTGAGCCGAGGTTCACGATGCTGCCCTTGCGAGCCTTCAAGGCCTCGGCGGCGGCGCGCGTCATGAGATAGAGCGAGCGAGCATTGCTTTCCATGACGCGATCCCATTCATCGGGAGTCGTGTCCCACACCGAACCATTGCCTATCACGCCAGCCGCATTGACCAGCCCGTCCAGTCCGCCGAAGTGATCGAGCGTTGCCGCCAACCACGCATGACCGACCGCCTCCTCGCGCACATCGCCCGTCACCACGAGCGATTCAGCGCCAAGCCCCGTCAGCTCGGCGGCAACCGCCTCGAGCCGATCGCGACGGCGTCCGGCCAGCACCACGCGGGCACCTTCGGAGCCCAGCTGGCGAGCGCAGGCGCGACCGATGCCGCTGCTCGCGCCAGTGACCAGCACCACTTTGTCCTGGAACCGCTTACGCCCCTCCATTCCGTGCCTCCCGTTGTGCCCGTGGATGACCGCTCAGGGCGTGCCCCTGACCGGCTACGCTTGTTGTCGCACAATGACTTGGAGGCACGGGTCCTGTCATCTGCAATCTTCGGGGCACTGGGCATAGCAGGTTTGTATAAGGTCATGTGGAAGTTTTGTGCAACCTATGCACAATCTCAGCGTCTATAAGGGCAACCCATTCACACGCTCCGAAACCAGCGACCCAACATGACCGGGAGGAACAATGCCCCGCCCAGCACGCTTCACCATCCGCGCCGCCAGTGCCCTGACTGGAATCAACCCGAACACCCTGCGCGCATGGGAACGGCGATACGGGCTCGTGCGACCTGAGCGCACGCCCAAGGGATATCGGCTCTACACCGAGGACGACATCCAGCGCCTGCGGGTGATCCAGCGCACGATGCAGAAGGGTATCTCGGTCGGGCAGGTGAAAGATCACATCAGCGACGAGGGCACGCTCACCGCGCTGCTCGAGGAGCCGGCCGCCGAGACGACTCCGGCGCGCACCATCGAAGTCTCGCTCCGGGATCATGGACTCTCGGGAAAGACCACCATCCGCCTGCCGGGAAGCGGTGGGCTGGGTGCGACTGCAGCAGCGGCGTCGGGCGCGCGGCACTCGCTCGAGGACTTCTCGCGGCAGATCGAACAGGCGGCGCTTCGCTTCGACCGCGTCTCACTCGACCGTGCGTTCGGTCGGGCGGTCGGGTTGTACTCCCTGCGTCAGGCGTTCTACCAAGCGCTTGCTCCGGCACTCACCCGAGTGGGCGAGCGATACCTGCAGCACCCGGGCGGCGTGGCGGAGGAGCATTTCCTCACCGCGTTCGCGCGCGAGCGGCTCGTTGGGGCTCTCGCCGGGCTCCGCCCGCTGCATCAGCAACCGCGGGTGTTGTGCGCTTGCGTCGCGGGTGACCAGCACGAACTCGGGCTCATGTTGCTCGCGCTCGAGCTGGGACTCGAGGGCGTGAGCACGCTGTATCTAGGTGCCGATGTGCCGGTCGAAGCACTCGTGCATGCCGCGAGCGGACCGGGGCTGCGCGCGGTTGCGCTCTCGGCCACGCTCACGGTGCCGCTCGAACCGGTCGCCGAGATCGAGCGGAAACTGCGTCAGGTGGCGCCCCGGGCGCAGTTGTTCGTGGGCGGACCGGCAGCGTGCAAGCAGAGGGAAGCCGTCGAACGACTCGGGATCAGTGTGCTGCCGCTGGACCCGACTGAAGCGGGCAAGGAGCTGCTCGCGGCAACTTCGCGCCGCTGAACCCCGCGTGACGCGACATCGCGCCGCCGGCCACTGGGCCGGTGCGCGCGATGCGCTGGAGTGCCACCTTGTCCCCTACCGTTCGCTGTGATGCAATCGCGACGGCACTGAGCGACACTGGCCCGAGCAGGACTCTCGGCGCGCACTCACCCTGACCACGGACGGTTCATGGATCTCGCCGGCCTCGACACGGCGCTGCTCGGCGGCGCGGTGGGAGGACTCGCGATGGCAGCGCTCCTGCCGCTGCTCTCGCTCGTCGTGCCTGGGCCGCCGACGCCGCTGCGTCATACGCTCCCGCGGGCGCTCGGCGTGCTCGCCTGCCTCGCTGCCGCGGCGCTCGGTGCACGTGGTCTCGCTGGCGGCAGCGGCGCCTCGATCGAGTGCTGGCCCGGCTTTCCGGGGCAACCGTTCACACTCGGGCCCGACGCGCTCGCCGCCCCGTTCCTGTTGTTGTTCGGGTTGGTCGGGGCCGCCAGCATCGCGATCACGCGCGACGCTCGAGAGGGCGCTGGTGGGCGCACACGCCTTGCGCTGCATGCGGGCTTCGCAGCCATGCTGTTCGTCGTGTTCGCAACCCGGCATGCGCTGCTGTTCTTGTTCGCCTGGGAGGGCATGACGCTGCTGTCCGCGCTCCTGGTGGCGGCCGACCCGCGCAGCGCGCGCGCGCGCACGGCGGCGTTCACCTATCTCGCCCTCTCCCATCTGGGCGCGGCATGCATCGCCCTCGCGCTGTTCACGCTGTCGGCCCATGCGAGCTCGTTCCGCTTCGACGCGCTCGCACAGAGCTACGCGGCCCTCCCCGCGGCCGACGCGGTGCGGCTCGCGTGGCTGTTCACGTTCGGCTTCGCGGTCAAGTTGGGCTTGGTGCCACTGCACATCTGGTTGCCGCTCGCGCACCCCGAGGCGCCGGCGCCGGTTTCGGCGCTGCTCTCGGGCGTGATGGTGAAGGCCGGACTCTACGGCCTGCTGCGCTTCGTCTGGCAGATGCCCGGCGCGCCGCCCGAACACTGGGGCACGGTGATGCTCGTGCTGGGCATCGCCTCGGCATTGGTCGGCGCGCTCTATGCAGTGGTCGAGTCCGATGCCAAGCGTCTGCTGGCATGGTCGACGATCAAGCATGCGGGGCTGCTGGCAGTCGGCGCAGGGTTGGCCGCGCAACTCGCCGCGGCCGGGCAACCCGTCGTGGCCGGCATCGCACTCGCGGCCACGCTCTATCACGCGATTGGTCACGGGCTCGCCAAATCACTCGCCTTCCTCGCCGTCGGCGAGGCGGTGCACGCCGCCGGCACGCGATCCCTCGAACACATGGGCGGACTTGCGCGTCGGCTGCCGCGCACCGGACTCGCGGCGCTGATCGCCACACTCGCGCTGTGTGCGTTGCCGCCACTGTCGTGTTTCGCCGGCGAGTGGTTGTTGTTCCAAGCGCTCATCCTCGGCTACTCCGCCGGCGCAGGCCAACTGCGGCTGCTCGCCCCGTTCGCAGCAGCGGGCCTGGCGCTCGCGAGCGCGCTCGCGGTGGCGGCGATGGTCAAGCTCCACGGCATCGGCTTCCTCGGCCGCGCGCGCAGCGAAGGTGCCGCGACCGCGCTCGAACCGCCGCGGGACGTCACCACCGTGTTGCTGGCGGCATCCGTGCTGCCGCTCGCGTGGGGCCTGGCGGCGCCGTGGAGCGTGGCGGCGTTGGGACTGCCGCTGTCGGCCCTGCTGCCGGGGTTCGATGTGCACACGCTGCAGGGCTTGCGCGGGCTCACGCTGCAGCCGGCGCTGCTCCAGGCCAACAGCATCTCGCCGCTGGCCGCGGCAGTGCTCGTTGCGTTGTTCGCGCTGATCGCGGCGCTGTGGCTGCGTGGCGGCACGGGGCTGCGGGCGCTGCGTCGCTCGCCCTCCTGGAGCGGCGGCGCACCGCTCGAAGCGCGCATGCAGTACTCCGCGCTGGGGTTCACCAAGCCGCTCCGGTTGATCTTCGAACCCGTGCTGCGCGGTGAACGTGAGCTCGAAGTGCTCGAGGAGGGCTCGCCCTACTTCGCGCGCCGCGTGCGTTTTCGCACGAGCATGCCGGCGCTGCTGGAACGCTTGCTGTTCGCGCCGATCGTGCAGTCGGTGCTGTGGGTCTCCGAACAGGCGCGGCGCCTGCAGACCGGCAGCCTGCACCTGTACCTCGCCTACCTGCTTGCCACGCTGGTGGCGCTGCTGCTGTGGGGGCGATGATGCTCGACGTCGCGCTGGTGATCTTCCAGAGCTTGGCTCTCGTGGCGCTGGCTCCGCTGTGGGGCGGCGTTGTCGCAGCACTCAAGGCGCGGATGCAGATGCGCCGGGGTGCGCCCATCACGCAGCGGTATCGCGACCTACTCAAGCTCACCGGCAAGGAAACAGTGTTGAGCGAGGACGCCTCGCCGCTCGCGCGAGTGGCGCCGTATCTGGTACTCGGCGCGGCCGTCGCGATCTGCACATGGACGCCGGTGATCACGACGCACGCAGGTTTGGGCTTCGCGGGCGATCTCATGATGACCGTGGCCCTGTTCGCGGCGATGCGGGTACTACTGGCGTTGCTCGCACTCGAGGCGGGCACCCCGTTCGGTGGCATGGCGGCGAGCCGTCATCTCGCGCTCTCGGCGCTGGCCGAGCCCGCGCTCATGCTCAGCGTGTTCACGCTGGCGCTCGTGGCGCACAGCACCGACTTGGCGGCGATCTCGCGAGCAGTGGCCTCGTCGCACGATGCTTGGATCTCGCCATCGCACCTGCTTGCGGCCACCGCCATGGGACTCGTGGTGATTTCCGAGACGGGCCGGCTGCCGGTCGACAACCCGACCACGCACTTGGAGCTCACGATGATCCACGAGGGACTCATGCTCGATGTCTCGGGCCGTCATCTGGCGGCACTCGAGTGGGCGGCCTCGGTGCGGCAACTACTGCTGCTCACGCTGCTCGCGAACCTGTTCCTGCCGTGGGGGATCGCGCTCGAGCCCACTCCTGGGGCGCTCCTGTTCGCTTTCGCGATCTGGCTGGCCAAGCTCGGCGTGTTCGCAGTTGCCGTGGCGTTGCTCGAATCCGTGACCGCCCGGATGCGGCTGTTCCGCGTCCCGGAGTTCCTCGGCATGGCGTTCCTGCTATCGCTGCTCGCGCTCACTTCGGATTCCTTGTTGCGATGAGGACCACGCGATGAACCTGCATCTGCCGCAGTGGTTGCCTCAGAGCAACACAGTGAACCTGCTGGCGGGCCTGTTCCTGCTGTCGGCGCTCTACGCGGCTGGGCAACGCCGAGTGGTGGCCTGCATCGCCGGATACCGCTGGAACTCGATCGCACTCGGACTCATCGCGCTCACGGTCGCACTCGTGACGGGGACGCGCCACATCGCGTTCGCCGCACTGTTGGTGATGGGCGTCAAGGCCATCGTCATCCCCGGCCTGCTCGCCAAACATGCCTCGCGCATGAAGGGCCGCGATGTAGAGCCCCTCATCGGCATTCCCGCGGGCATGTTGATCTGTGGCGCGCTCGTGGTGGTGGCGTTCAGCCAGACTCGCGCGCTGTTCGGCTCGGGCCAGAACATCCTCGGCTCCTGTCTGCCCATCTCGGTGGCGACCACACTCGTCGGATTGTTCCTGATGGTGAGCCGGCGTCAGGCGCTGCTCCAGGTGGTGGGACTGGTGCTGGTCGAGAACGCCATCTTCCTGGCGGCGGTCTCACTCACGTATGGCATGCCGCTCGTGGTCGAGATGGGTGTGCTTCTCGATCTGCTCGTGGGCGTGGCGCTGCTCGGATTGTTCGTGGGTCGGATCGAGGAGCTCCAAGGCGACTCCGACACGACACGGCTGAGTTCCCTGAAAGGCTGATCGCGCATGCTTCTGTTGCTCTCGCTCGTTTTGCTTCCACTACTGGCGGCCGGCATCTGCCTGGCGCTGGGCGGACGCGCGGGCACCACGCGAGTGACGCTGATCTCGCTGGCAGCAATGCTCACACTGGCCCTCGTACTCGCCGCGCGCGTGCTCGCAGGGGGCGACCTACAGGCCGCGGGCGGCTGGCTGCATGCCGACGGCCTCTCGGTGCTGGTCGCGTGCATCATCACGGGCGTGGCTCTTCCGTGCGCGGCCTATGGCGCGGACTACATGCGCCATGTGCAGCAGCAGGATCACGCCGATGCACGCTGGGCGCCGGGGCGTTACGAAGCGCTCACGCTCGCGCTGATCGCCTGCATGATGCTGTCGGCGCTTGCAGACAATCTGGGGCTGTTGTGGATCGCCATCGAGGGCAGCACGCTCACGTCCGCGTTGTTGGTGGGCTACTACCGTCGCCCCGGCTCGGTCGAAGCGGGCTGGAAGTATCTGATCCTCTGCTCGGTCGGCATCTCGCTCGCGCTGTTCGCCACCGTCCTGTTGTTCTACTCCGGCGCCGCCGTGTTCGGCGAACAGGGCTCGACGCTGCGTTGGACCACGCTGCGCGAAGTCGCGGCCCAGCTCGATCCGCGCTTCGTGAAGCTGGCGTTCCTCTTCGCACTCGTCGGCTACGGCACCAAGGCTGGGCTCGCGCCCATGCACTCGTGGTTGCCCGATGCTTACAGTCAGGCGCCCACGCCAGCCGCCGCGCTCATGTCGACTGCGCTGCTCGCCACCTCGCTCGCGGCACTGCTGCGCTTTCACGCCATCGCTGTTGCGGGTGTGGGGCCCGACTGGTCCGGCGCTCTGCTCACCGGCTTCGGTGTGCTCTCGATCGTGGTCGCGGTGCCGTTCATGCTGGTTCAAGGCGAGTACAAGCGCCTGCTCGCCTACTCGAGTCTGGAGCACACGGGACTCGTCGCGCTGGCGGTCGGACTCGGCACGCCACTCGCGCTGTTCGCCGGGCTGCTGCATCTACTGGTGCAGTCGTTGGTCAAGACGCTCGCGTTCCTGGTTGGCGGTTCGCTGCTGCGCGCCTCGGGCTCACGCCGCATGGACCACTACGCGGGACTGATCGACGCCGATCCACGGTTGGGCACGCTCGTGGTGGTCGCCGGGCTGGGTCTTGCGGGTCTGCCTCCGCTCGGCACGTTCGTGAGTGAGTGGATGACGCTCGCCGGCGGCTTCGCCAGCCGTCACGCTGGAGCCGCGATCGTGGCGTTGATCGCACTTGCGCTCGTGTTCATAGCCCTCGCTTATCACTTCTCGCACATCGTGCTGGGTCGCGCACGCGAGGGCTTTGTCGACGCGCTGCCGGGTCGCACGCGAGTACCCATGGCCATGCTGGCCGTGGGCGCGATCCTGCTGGGCGTCTGGCTCCCCACCCCGGTGCGCGATTTGATCGAGCACGCCATGCGGAGCATTCGCCCATGAGCGTCACCAGCGGCGACCTGTTCCCGCTTGATGCGGCGCTGCGTGGCATTCGCGAGCGCTTCGCCGACGTGGTCATCGACGCCGATCGCACGAGCCTGCGCGAACGCACGGTCGTCGTGCCCGCCGAGCGGCTTGCGGAAGTGTCGGCGGCGCTGGCGCAGGAATGGGGAGGCTCTCTGCTCACGATGTTCGCGCTCGATGAGCGCGCCGAGGGCGGACGATACCGACTGCACGTGATGTTCTCGATGGCGCCCGAAGATGCCTTGGTCACGTTGATCTCCGCCGTGCCAGAGCTGGCGCCCTCCTACCCAAGCGTCGCCGCGCACGTGCCGGCGGCGCACTGGCTCGAGCGCGAGCTGCACGACCTGGTCGGCGTCAAGCCGTTGGGACATCCGGATCTGCGTCCACTGGTGGCGCACGATGGCTGGCCTGCGGGAGCGCACCCGCTACGCAAGGACTTCACGCCGCCTGCGCAGTGGTCGTGGGCGCCGCGATACCACTTCCCGTTGGTCGAAGGCGAAGGCGTGTTCGAGATTCCGGTGGGGCCGATCCACGCGGGGATCATCGAGCCGGGTCACTTCCGCTTCTCCACGGTCGGCGAATCGGTACTGCGACTCGATGTGAAGCTCGGTTGGAAGTATCGCGGGCTCGAGAAGCTGGCCGAAGGGCAGTCGTTCTCGCGCGGGCTCGAACTCGCCGAGCGGATCTGCGGCAGCTGCGCGTTCTCGCACGCGCTTGCCTACTGCGGCGCGCTCGAGGAGCTCTCAGGATTGGTGCCTCCGCCGCGCGCGCGAGCACTGCGGTCGCTGGCCGCCGAGCTCGAGCGGGTCCACAACCATCTCGGCGATCTGGCCGGCATCTTGAATGACTGCGCCTACGTGGTGGGCTCGGCGTCGCTCGCCCGCATCAAGGAAATCGTCCATCAGGCGTGCGACACTTTGTTCGGGCATCGCTTCCTGCGCGGCATGTGCGTGCCGGGCGGGGTGTGCCGGGATCTTCCGGATGACGCACAGCAGCTCTGGCTGCGGCGTGTGCTGGCCGACGTCCGCGCCGATGTCGAAGACGTGCTGCGTGCCGCGACCGCGAATGAATCCGTGATGGACCGCCTCCGCGGCACCGGGGTCCTCACCCCCGAGGTGGCGCGTGATCTGGGCGTCACGGGCGTGGCGGCGCGCGCGAGCGGCAGCACGCGCGATGGCCGCAAGGATCATCCCTATGCGTTCTATCGTGATCTTGATTTCTTCACCGTCACGCATCACGACGGCGACGTGCTCGCTCGACTGATGCAGCGCGGTGGCGAGATCCATGAATCGCTCAACCTGATCGACCAGATGATCCTGCGCCTGCCCGGCGGCCCGCTCGTGGTGCACATCGGCGAGCCACAACCCGGTCGCTGGGGATTCGGCGTGGTCGAATCGCCACGCGGCCTGCTCTCGCACTGGCTCCGGATCGGCTCCGACGGTCAGATCGGCGACTGGCGCGTGCGCTCGGCCTCGCATGCGATCTGGCCCGCGGTGGCGATGGCCGTACCGGGCAACATCGTCCCGGACTTCCCGCTCATCAATAAGTCCTTCAACCTGTGCTACGCGTGCACGGACAAGTGAGGCGCTGACCATGTGGGAGATTCTGCGCCGGCCCCTGCAGATCGGCATCCATCCGCGGATGCCCGCAGCCGATGCGATCTCGCCGGCGTCGCGCGCGCCAGAGGGCGAGATCCAGTTGCTTGGCGAGGCGCTCCGCGTGGAAGTCCAAGGGCTCTTCGCGGGCTCGCTCAAGCTGCGCCATCTGGATGCCGGCTCGTGCAACGGCTGCGAGCAGGAACTGAACGCCCTGTTGAATCCGTTCTACGATCTGCAGCAATACGGCATCGACATCGTGGCCTCGCCCCGCCACGCGGACGGCCTGCTGCTCACCGGGCCGATCACTCGGCATCTCGAGGAAGCGGTGCGCATGACCGACGACGCCACATCACGTCCGCGTCTGTTGATCGCCGTGGGCGACTGCGCGTGCGACGGCGGCTTCTGCGCCGACTCGTTCGCGGTGCATCGGGGTGCGAGTGCCGTGGTGCCGATCGACGTGCGCATTCCCGGCTGCCCGCCGCGGCCCGCGGACATCGTGCGCGCGCTGCTCATGGCGATGGGCCGGGCGAGTGTTCTGGCGGCGAGCCAGCGTGTGGCGAAGCGCTAGAGATGCGCTAACGCACCACCAGCATTCGCGCGGTCTGCGCGCGGCCCGCGTGCTCGAGCCGGACCAGATACAGCCCCGGCGCGAGCGCGGGGCCACCGAGCGTGCGCGTGTGCGGCCCGGACCCTTGGAGTTTCTGCACGTCTCCCACCACTCGGCCCGCGACATCGAGCAAGGTGAGCGTGGCCGGTGCATCGTCGGCGAGCACGAAGTCGACCCGCGCCACACCCCCATGCGTTGGCTGGGGCCAGAGCCGCAGCGCGGCCGAGGACACTCTGGGGCTCGGCGCGTCGAGCGGCGTTCCCAGGGCGATGCGTTGAGCGTACAGATCCGCACCGCCGTCTCGGAAATCCTGCCACAGCACGATCGCGTCGTTCGCGGTGCCGGGCACGATCTCCGGACCGACCTGATCGTTGATGGCGGTGCTCACCAGCTGACCGTTCGGCGTCGGAGTGCTACCGCCATGCGATGACGCCCGCGCCACTGCGATATCGAACGCGGCACCGCCCTGCAAGGTGGCCCATGCGAGATAGATCGAGCCATCCGTGCTCGGCGCGATCACCGGCGTGAGCTGGATGCTCGCCGCGCTCGACACCGCGCCGCCGTTCACCGGCCATCCCGGGTCGCGCATACCGGTGGTGCTCCAGCCGGCGGCGTAGATGTCGGTGTTCACCGTACGCGAGTCCTCCCACGCGACCAGAACGTTACCCGGTCCGCTGCGCACGAGGCGCGGAACCCCTTGCGTGCCAGTGGCGGCGCACACGGCGAGCCCGTTCGCCGGCCAGTTGCTGTGCGTGGCGCCGCTCGCGGTGATCCGGCCGAGATAGATGTCGCTGTTGCCCGAGCGACGGTCGGCCCATGCGCCGATCACGCCGCCTTCGCCATCGGACACGATCGTGGCGGCTTCCTGAACGCCGGTCGCGTCGCACAGTACGCCGCCGTTGACAGGCCAACCCGGCGCGATCTCGGGGATCAAGTCCACACCCGGCACGACATGCTGCAGTGCGAGATCGAGCACCCCAGGCTTGCTGCGCGCCCACGATACGAATGCGCCGCCCGCACCATCTGGCACGATACAAAGCGAGCCCACATACGACGCATCGATGCCGCCCAAGGTGAGCGATTGTGGATCATTCGGACCGCCCACTGACTTGACCAGCTTCACGGTCGCACTGTTCGGCGTGGCGTAGGCGATCATCGGGATCCCGGGCTGCGAGACCGTGATCGCGGCAATCGCGCCGGCAGTGACGAAAGGGGTCACCGCCTCGCCGCCGGGGACGAATCCGGGCGCCACCACCGCGGGCACGTTCCGCCGCCGCAACACGACGCTGCCATCCGCGTCCTTCCAGACCAACCAGCATGAGCCGTTGGTATCGAGCGCGAGCTTGGGGCCGAGTTGGTTGCCGACGCCGTCGCCAACGAGCAATCCGTCGAACGGATATCCGGACGCAGGTTCGCCGGACGCATCGAGATGCTGCAGGTAGACGTCATAGTTGCCACTGCGCGGGTCGCTCCAGGCGGCGTACACACCGCCTGCGCCGTCACTCACTGCAACGAGATCGGACTGGTCACCAGCCGCTGCGCACAGCACGACCGCGCCGGGCGGCCACGCATGCGCGACTCCACCGACGGACGAAAGCAACACGAGGAGCAATAGCAGGATGGCGCGATATCGCATGGCTGATCCGTTCCAGGGCCCGCTTCAGCGGTCGCCGCGCTCCAGCTCACGTTGACGTTGTTCGCGGCGCGCCTCGCCGCGGCCGCGCACGAAGCCGTACTGGTAGACGATCAGGAACGCGATCGCGTGCACCACCCACCACCCGCCCTTCAAGAACTCCAACCCTTCGGGAAGCACCATCTCGCGGTCTCCTGTTGATCGCGACCTACTTCGCCCCAAGACTCCGCAGGAAATCCCGGTCGCCCTCGAGCACATGCTCCACATGGACATCGCTCGGCGATGTCCAGCGCGAGGCATGCACCGCGGCGCTCGGGTGGAAGTCGTGTGATTCCAGTGTGCAACGCACGAACGTGATTTCCACTCGCACTCCGTGCGCGTAATCATGTGCGTGCACGGCAAGTGTCTCATGCGCGACGCCGGGGACCCCAAGCTCTTCTTGGATCTCACGCTCCAGCGCAGCCTCGGGCGATTCGCCGGGCTCGAGCTTGCCACCGGGGAACTCCCATTGGAGCCCCAGTGGCCCCCCGGGCGGGCGTTGGGTCATGAGCAGCAACGGTCCATCCCACACCACCGCGGCGACCACCGAGATGCGCTTCAGGACCTCGCTCAACCGGCGGACTCCTCGAGCCACTGCTCGAAGTGTTGCAGGTAACGCCGGTCGCCGGCCTCGCGGGCAGCAATCGCGCGACGAGCCAGATCGCACAGCAGATACGCCTGCTCCGGTGTGGGCTTGGGCCGACGCAGGGCACGTGGAAGCTTGAGGTAACTGGGCGGCGAGTCGATCAGCAGCGGTGTGCGCGCCAATGCGTACACGTCGCACGAGCGTTCGCCGCGCGGCACCAGCTCGCGGGCCTGCAGCAGGTGCGTGAACTCGTGCGCGATCGTGAACAGGTGCAGTCGTCGGGGCCTTACCCAGATGCCCGGTCGCGCCGGGTCGAGCGAGCCCCAGCCGAGCACGCCGCGCTTCTGCGCGAGGCCGATCCGGATGGTGAGCCCTTCCAGTTCGGGGAAGAAGCGCCGCGCGAACTCCAGATGCTCGACGATGCGTGCATGGTGTGCCGACTTGAGCACCAGTCGCGAGAACGTCCAGCGTGGGCGCTCGGGGCCCAGATCCATTGCGAGCTGCTCGAGCAGCACGGGGCGGCGCCGGCGGGGACGCACCCGCGTGGACGGCGCCCGATGCGGCAGTCTCTCCCCATCATGGGTCGATTCCGCAACGCGAGGCACGCGTTCCGCGAGTCCGGCGCCACTCAGCATCCGTGTGAGCCGTTCGAACATCGTGGGTGAGCGAGACATATCGTGCTGCACTCTCCGCGATGCACCGAGGACGGTCAACCTTTGATCACACGGGCCATGGAAAGGGCCACCGTCTTTTGAGCATGGTCCCACACCACCGCGCGACGCCGCCGGCGGCCCTCGTCTTGGATTACCTCGCAATTCACCGGATTTTTCATTACTGGGTCGGGGCTCGCGAAGCTCCGTCCTGGGACGAATGTCTGGGCGGTCTGCGCCTTACTCGGGCGCTGATTCCGGCTATCAACTGGCCAGCCCCGTCCATGGCGGGCATACTGCGCCCTCTCCATGGACCACCCGCGCATCTCCATCGTCGTCCCGGCCTATAACGAGGTCGAGAGCCTGACCCCGCTGTTCGCCGAGTTGCGCGCCGCACTGGCGCCGATCGGGGAGCGCTGGGAACTGCTCGTCGTGGACGACGGCAGCACCGACGGCACAGCCGCGCTGCTCGACGCCGCGGCCGCGCTCGATCCGCGCATCGTGCCCATCGTGCTCGTGGCGAACGCGGGCCAGAGCGCTGCGCTGGCCGCCGGCCTGTCCCGTGTGCGCGGCGAGATCGTGGTGACGCTCGATGCGGATCTGCAGAACGATCCGGCGGACCTGCCCAAGCTGCTGGCAGCACTCGAGAACGCGGATGTTGTCTCGGGCATTCGCGCAAATCGCCAGGATTCATGGGTGCGATTGGTGTCCTCGCGCATCGCGAACAGCGTGCGTCGTTCCGTGCTGGGCGACCCGGTCACCGATATCGGCTGCTCGTTCAAAGCGTATCGACGCGAGCAACTCGACGGCCTGCCGATGTTCGTTGGCGTGCACCGCTTTCTGCCTGCGCTGTGTGTGTTCCGCGGCGCGCGCTTCGCCGAGGTGCCCCTGCAGCACCGTGCGCGCAAGCATGGGGTCTCGAAGTATGGGGTCGGCAATCGGCTGTGGCGTGGGATCGCCGACCTGATCGGTGTGCAGTGGTTGAAGTCACGCTTGGTGCGCTTCCGAATCCGCGACGGTCGCTGAAGTCCGGAGGCGGCTTGTTTCTGCGGCCTCCCTTGGGCCGCCTCGCCGACTGGTTGGCTTCCGACCGCTGATGGCTCGGGACTGGCCATCGCAGGAGCAGCCCAGTGGCCACTGCTCGGGCTTTCCGCGGCCATCCGACGCACCGGCAGGTTCGCCCGCGGCATTCTGTCCAGCGACCCCAAGCAAGTGTGAATGCGTCGGTTCGCCCCGATGTTCGGACGCATCGCACGTCGCTGCTTGCACTTCGCTCGAGCGGATGTCGCGGTTGGCACCGGTCGTGCTAAGCAATCCTGCGTCACCGGGGCCAGTGTGTCCCGGTGCGGCGCGCTTCCTCTATTCCCTTCCATGCGTTGGATTCGTGCATTCACGGACCCACCGTGCGCGTTCGATCGCGTTCGCGGACCGGGCCCGCGATGGAACGTTCAGGTGTAGCCGCTCGCAGGCGTAAGGATACGCCCACGAGACGGACGTCCCCCTCGGCGTCCGGGTGTGCATGTCCCCTCGGCATGCACGCCGGCACAGCAGATGCCGCTCCGTCCCCCCGCGGCGTGCTCGTCCCCCTCGGCGACGCGCTGCAAACGGAGCGGTGCCGTGGTGACAACCGTCCCCTCATGGTGTGCGTCCCCTCGGCGCACGCCATGATGACGGGCGGACCCACGGACGCCGCGGTCCATGTGGCGCCCTCGTCCCCCTCGGCGATTCGCCACGCTGCGCGGCGAACTCGCGGCGCGCATGTCGCCTTCGGGTGATCCCCCCCGCGATCCCCTCCTTCTGCGCTTGCGCCGTGCGCGCACCCCTCCTAATGTCGAAGGACTCCCCTGCCCCAACATCCATGGAGGGATGTCCTGTGCTCTTCACGTTCCGCGCCTCACTCGCAGTACTCGCAATCGCGTTCGCGCTCGCCAGCACGCCGGCGCGCGCAGCAGACGGCATCACCGGTCTCGAGGCGATGACCTCGACCGTGTTCCAGAAGGGCCAGAGCTCGTTCTCTGGCATCGGCATCCGAATGCGCATCCAGAGCGCGCAGATGCTCCCGAACGTCGAGTTCCGCCCCAGCATCCAGTACTGGCGGAACGCCATCTCGGTGGACGACTTCCAGCTGTCGGCCGTGCGCAAGGACGCCACGCTCGGTGGCGACGCCCTATGGCTGTTCCCGCTCGAATCGCGCGCGTTCGAACCCTACCTGGGCGGCGGTTTCGGCATCCACTTCCTCTCGAGCGAAGTGAACTCGCCGCAGATCGCGAACAGCCCAGCCACCAACTCGGTGCAAAAGGGTGCGCTCTCTCTGGTGGGCGGCTTGCGCTTCGGCAAGGGGCAGCGCTTCGGCAACTTCGTCGAGGTCGAATACCACATGATCCCGCAGGCACAGCAGCTCAAACTGCACATCGGCTTCAACTGGAACGCGGGAGTGACGTCCGCGGCGAAGTGAGTGCGGCTTCACGGACAGACGGCGAGGCCGCAGCCTTCTGCCGACTGCATCGAACCGAACGCGTTCAGCCACAGCGACAGATCGTTGGCGCCGACCGTGCCATTGCCATCGTAGTCGCTCCGCTGGGCGCCGTTCGCGGCGCCGAAGTCGATCAACCAGCTGGACAGATCATTCGCCCCCATCCCATTGCAGCCGGTGAGGTCGAGGATCGCGACTCGCGCGGAGCCGAGTAGTCCGATCGGCGCGTGGAACCGCGCAAGACCATCCGGTGAGAGGCCGACGGTGCCGTTCGAACAGCCGGAGACGCTCGGGCTCCAACTCCCGTCCGGTCCCGTCAGCCCCTCGACCCAGGGATTCGGCGCACCACAATCCATGGCGCTGACGGGCGCCTCCTGAGCGCTGCACAACCGCACACCGGCGGCGGCGAGGAACTCGACGCGGATGAGCGCGTTGGGAATCGGGTTGTTCGCGACGTCCCGATAGACGACGCGGAAACGACCGGCGGTATCCGCGAGCCCTGCACTGCTTCGGCCCACGATCCAGATGAGCTTGGGGATCTTGCTGTTCAGGGGCGATGGCACGCCGGTTGGGGCAGCGAAGCTCGATGCGACGATCAGCGTGAGCGCGCTTACGAGCGCGCAGGCGAGGACGCGGTGGCGGATTCGCACATGGACCTGCCTTGGAGTCGACAGGCCGACTCCGATTCCCGAGCTGGGTTCGACCGCAAGCCTACACCCTGACGCGCCGGATCCTGAGGCGGCCTGAGCCGGCCTTCAGGGACAGACCGCGCCACCACAGTTGGTGATGGATGCGCCGCTGGCGTACACGCTCAGCCAGATCGAAAGATCGTTGGCGCCAAGCGATCCGTTGTCGTCGTAATCACCGCGCTGGGGATCCACTCCACTGGCGAAGTCCACGAGCCAGATGGAAAGATCGTTCGCGCCAGCGCCGTTACACCCACCCAGGTCGAGGATCGCGACACGCGGCGTTCCGATCAACACTCCGTCCGCGAAGATGCGTGCGGTTCCCCCAGAGATGACGGGCGCTGGGCCGGCCGAACAACCCATGAGCGTGGCGGTCCAGATGCCGTCGGCGCCTGTGACCCCCGCGACCCACGGCAGGCCCGGATCACAATGCACTGCGCTCACGGACGGGGCCTGCGTCGTGCACAACTGTGCGGTCGAGGCCGGTGTGAACTCCACCCGGATCTGGGCGTTCGCGACGGGATGACTCGCCAGGTCCCGGACCTTCACTTGGAACTCACCGCTGCCGTCGGGGATGCCATTACTGCTACCGCGGCCCACGAGCCGGATCATCCCAGGGACGATGCTGTTGTTCGGGCTGGGGTCGGTGATGATGATCTGCGCATGCGCCTGCACCGATGCGCACACGAGCAGGCACGCCGCTGTGAGCTGGTGCTTGAGGGTCATGGACATGCTGCACCTCCACAGTTGACGGCGGATCGCGCGCTCCCCCATTCCGTGAGCCACAGCGAGAGGTCGTTCGCCCCGGGAAGGCCGCTTCCATCGTAGTCGCTGCGTTGGAAGTCGAGGCCCGTGTAGAAGTCGCCAAGCCAGAGGCCGAGATCATTCGCGCCAAGACCATCGCAGCCGCCAAGGTCCGCGATGGCCACCCGCGGTGAGTTGAGTAGGACGCCCTTGCCGTAGATCCGTGCACAGCCGAAAGGGGACACCACAGGGTTGCCCTTGGCGCAGCCGACGATCGCGGCGCTCCACACACCATTCACATCCGTGAGGCCTTCGACCCAGAGTCCACCGGCGTTGCAGTTGACCGCGGTGATCGTGGGGCCTTGCAGCGGGCAGAGACTCGCGCCGGAGCAAGGCAGGAGTTCCACCCGGATGATCGCGTTGGGAACCGGATTGTTGGCGAGGTCGCGGAGCACGACGGTGAACTGGCCCGCGGGGTCTGCAACACCGAAGGCATCGGTGCCGACCAGACGAATGTTGGCGGGTACCGTGGCGTTCGGTGGAGAAGGCACGCCCTGCGCAAGGGCCTGCGAACTCAGAACCACGAAGATCAGTGCACTGGCGATCACTGGGCACAAAGACATCCGACCACGCATCACGGCCTCCCTGCGGCCACCGGCGGACGGGGGGTCCGATCCACAGGGTGACGGCCCCAAGCGTACTTCCGGCGAGGCGGCCCGACAACGCCCGAAAGGCTGTGCACGACTATTCGGCTGTGTGCTGGAGCGGACCGCGTCCCCTACAATCATGGGGTCCAGACCCATCCTACATCCTCCCGAGGCCTGCATTGCATCTCGACCGACTCCTGCGCGCTGCACCGCTCATGGCGGCCATTCTTCTCTTCGCAGCTGCTGCCCATTCCGCTCCCATTGTGATTGGTCAGGGCCCTTCGCTCGGCACAGACCGCGCGGGGGACACTTGGTATCAGGAGTTCCAGGACTGGTCGCACGCCGACCTGCGCGCGCTGGATCAGGTGGGTGCGGCCGACGCGGTTTATCACTGGAACGACGGCTTCGATGACTCGCGCGACATCGCCGGGTTCTATTCGCGCTTCGAGAACACGGGTGCGGGCGACAACGTATACTTCCGTGTCGACCTGTACGACCTGAAGCTGGGCGCCGAGAACGGTCGTCTCGATGTCTACGTGGCGATCGACTGCGCGAGCGGCGGCCAGTTGTGGATGCCGGATTTCCTCGACGTGCAGACGGACCGGCTCTGGGAAGTCTGTCTCGGCGTGTACCGCACTGGCACGACCGCCGGCACGGACTTCCGACTGTATGACCAGAACTTCAATCAGCCCTGGAACACTCAGTATCTTGGTTCTTATTTCAACTCCGAGCTCGACGCGGTGGAGTTCGGCATCCGGCGCCAGGTGCTGCTCGACGCGGGCTGGGATGGCGTCAGCCCGGTCACGTTCCAGGTTTTCACCTCTAACGAAGGCGCCGAGACCGACTGCACGGGTGGTGGACGTTCGAGCGACATAGCCGATGCGATCACGGACGTGGACCGCGGCTGCGGCGACGGCACGTTGAACGGCGGGACGCTTTCGAACGCCTCGGCGGGGCTCGTTTACTACGCCTCGATCGCGCACGGGAACCAGTCGGTCAATCAGGCCGATGACATCGGCGCGCATATCTACGACTCCGAGGCCAACACCGGCATCCGCGGCGGCACGGGATTCCTCCGCGCGCTCGACACGCACCGACTGTTCGGCGTGCCGATCAACCTGCATCCCAGTGGCACGCTCACCGCTGCGTGCTTATGGGCGCGTAAACCGGGCGGACCGAGTGATCCACAGGATGGTCCGAGTTTCTTGAACGAGATCCGCGCCTTCGCCGATGCCGACCAGAGCGCTAAGCCGGGGTCGTTGATCGGCGGCGTGTTCGCCGAGCACATCATGCCGTACTTCGAGGGGCCGGTGAACGCGCGCTCGCTGGCGGTGACCGATAGCTTGCAACAAGTGGTCTACGGCGTGAGTGCCGCGGACGCGAAGGTGATGCACACGCCCGAGCGCGTGATCCGCTCGCAGAGCACGGGCTTCGCGCCGCTCGATGGCCACACGTTCGAGGACATCGCCGCGAGCCCCTATCAGGCAACCGTGCTCGATGAGGTGACGCACCTGCATCACTGGTTCTACAGCGGCGAGACCTGCACGCCCGATGCGGGCTACCGGCACAAACTGCACAAGATCAACGGCGTCTATTGCTTCATCATCAACGACCGCGAGGATCAGGGAAAGTTCGGCAACCATGACGGCGGTGCAGTGCTCGACACTCGCTTCAGCCTGATGCAGAAGGCGCTGTTCGGGAACTCGAGCGAGTCGGTGGTGGTGTTCGACGATTGGGAAGCGCTGGCCGGCAAGTCGTTCGACGCCACGAGCGGCAACAGCCTGCCGAACAACAATCCGAACCAGTACCACCGTACGATTCGTTGGCTCGCGAATCATCCGTGGGTGCGCATCGTGAATCTCAAAGACTTACTGGGCATCGCGCAGGCGAATCCTTCCGCGTTCGTGATTGACCACGGCAATCGCTTTGACCTGAGCGTGCAGACTTACGAATGGCTCAAGCATGCCAGCGAGAACAGTTATAACTATTGGTACTACAACAACAATGCGGGCTTCGGCGGGAACGAGCAGGATTTCTACAATCTGGTGCCGGTGATCACTGGGCCGCA
>Ga0163144_10000458_pt1 | contig 94697 bp, 84 predicted proteins | sample OliLak19BULKMAT1_FD_123175 | JGI IMG/M metagenome (GOLD analysis project Ga0163144, IMG submission 123175) | Freshwater microbial mat bacterial communities from Lake Vanda, McMurdo Dry Valleys, Antarctica - Oligotrophic Lake LV.19.BULKMAT1 | ecosystem: Environmental > Aquatic > Freshwater >...
ATCGGCAACCGCTTCGGTGCTTCGGGCAACGCGGACTTATCACGATCTGGAGAATGCCTGGGATGCGAGTCTGCACTCCGGGGTGGGGATTCAAGTGCGGGTGCAGGATGTCTTTCGCCCCGGAGAGACGCGTCCATTCATGAGACGCACGCAGTGGGTGGAAGTGGATACGGCTGGCCGGGTTTCGAGCCATGAACTGATCTTTGCGAATCCGCATTCGGCCCGCAGTCGGGAGATGCAAGGGATTCCGTGTGAGGTCTTTCCTGCGGGCCACGTCGCGCAGATTATCGATCTCAATGCGTTTCGCGCAAGTCGCGGACGCTAGCGCGCGCTTGGTTTTCCAGGCTTTAGTTTCGTTAAATTGTTATTCTGACGAACGTGCGTATCGCCTGGGCAACGGACCTTCATCTCGACTTCGCCGGCAAAAAAGCTGTGGATCGCTTTATCGCTTCCGTTGTTGAAGCAAAGCCCCACTGCCTGATCGTGACAGGAGACATTGGGGAAGCGCACAGTTGGCGCCTGCTGCTGGACGAGGTGAGCGAGCGAGTGGGCAAGCCTGTTTACTTCGTCCTTGGCAATCACGACTACTATCGCTCGACCATCGTAGAGGTTCGGGAAGAGGCGTCGCGCGTGAGTGGATGGCTGGTGAAGAGCGGCGCGTTGCTGCTTTCCGATGAGGTTGCGCTGGTCGGACACGACGGTTGGGGCGACGGGCGTCTGGGCGACTATGCCAATTCCAACGTGATGCTGAACGACTACCTGCTGATCGGCGAGTTGGTCCACGCCAATCGTTTCGTCCGACTGCGTGTGTTGGAAAAATTGGGGGAAGAGGCGGCGGATCACTTTCGCCAATGGATCCCGACGGCAGCGCAGCGGTGCAAGCGGATTTTTGTGGCGACGCATGTGCCTCCTTTCAAGGATGCTTGTTGGCATCAGGGTGGGCTTTCGGACAGCAACTGGCTGCCCCATTTTAGTTGCGCGGCGGCAGGGGACGCGCTGCTCGCGCTGGCGGATGAGTTCGCGGATGTGGAGTTCACGGTGTTGTGTGGACATATGCACGGCGAAGGCCATGTGCGGATGCGCCCGAACCTTGAGGTGTTTACAGGCGGCGCGGAGTATGGGGTTCCGAAGCTGCAACGGGTGTTTGAAGTTTAGTCGATACCTTCGAACACGAGTCTCAATCCAGCGAGGATCTTCGTGAGAGATGTAGACGGGGTGCGGCCAAGGCGAGTTTCAAGGTCGGCTTTGTCGACCGTCACCACTTGGGAGACAGTGACAACGCTTGGCTTAGGGAGATTGGCGTCACCTTTCTTCAGCGCTGGTTGCAATCCGGGTGTTATTGAAGAGATCGCTTTGCACGACTACGCAAGGCCGCCGGTCTGCTGGTGCCGAGCCGCTTGGCAGCCCGAAATCCATCCAATAGACATCTCCCTGACGAATACCTCTTACCATGGGTCCTGGCTGGGGAGCTTGGACTTGAAACGTTCACCAATTTCCGTTCTGCCGGTTCGGGATCGTTTGCGTGGGCGAGGTTGATCTGTTTGGTGATTTCAGCTTCCCGCCGCTTTTGCAGGAACTCGCGCAAAGCCTCGGCGATCAGTCCACTGCGACTTATGCCCATTTCCTGAGCAGCCTTGTCGGCCTGCAGCATTAGGGATTCCGCCAAGGAAATTGCCATTTTCATACCCTCGGTTATACCAGAATTCATACTGCATGGCGTTGCATCGCAAAGTATGGTCGAAGTTGGCCGCTGGTCGATCCATCTTGTAGATCCGCCATTTCCAGCTCTCGGATTTCCTCGTCGCGTGCCAGTGCCAGCTACAGGAAACCGCCAACTTCTCGTGTTCTTCGCTGGCCGTGAAGCGGGTACCTTTTTCACCGTTCGATATCGTACTGGCTAGTTCGCCCGCCCCGCCGCCTCCGCCGAACTCGCCGGAGTTGGACCTCCCGGCTTCAGGTATTTCTCATACCAATCCAGGTTCCGCTGCAGACGATCCTTCTGAAAGCTCGGGCGCGCGATGCCGTGAAACTCGCCCGGATACACAATCAACTGCGTCGGAACTCCAATCGATTTCAGCGCCTGGTACATCTGTTCGCTGCCGGTGATCGGAACGTTGAAGTCCTTCTCCCCGCCCATATACAGCGTCGGCGTCTTGATGCGATCGGCGTGAAAGAACGGATACGAAATCTTCATCCACTGTTGCGGATTCTTCCAGGGCTGCCCGATTTCGTTGTCGTATTGATAGGTGTATTGATCGTGACCGTACATCGACAATTGCAGCGCGCTGCCCGCTCCCGATACCGCGGCTTTGAATTTGTCGGGCGCACTCGCGATCAGGTAGTCGGTGAGGATGCCGCCGTAGCTCCAGCCGCCAACGCCGATGCGGTCGGTATCCACAATGCCCATGCCGATGACGTGATCCACGCCAGCGAGCAGATCGACCACCTCTTTGTTGCCCCAATCGGCGAAGATTGCTTTCTGGAAGTCCTGGCCGCGACCGGAACTACCACGATAATTCACCGCGAGCACGAGATAGCCGTTCGCCGCAAAGACTTGACGTTCGAACGAGAAGCTGTGCGCGTCCTGACCGTTGGGTCCACCGTGAATGCGGAGCAGCAGCGGATACTTCTGTCCCGCCTTGAAATCCGGGGGCTTGACGAGGAGGCCGTGGACTTCGATGCCATCCTTGTTCTTATACTTCACCTCTTCAGTGGCGCCCAGGTTGAGTGAGGCGAAGAGCGCGTCATTGTGGCTCGTGAGCTTGCGCGGGCTTGCGCCATCCATGAAGTGGATTTCGCCGGACGTGTTGTCTTCGGCCATCAGGGTCGCCGTGCATCCGGGAGTGCCGGAGATGCTGCGGAACGTGCGTCCTGTGGACGTGACCCTTTCTACCGCACCGCCCTTCACGGATACACGACCGATGTAGACGGACTGATCATCGTCGAGCAGGAACTGGATCGCACTGCCGTCCGCCGTGAAGCGCTGCGTCGACACGCCGCGGTCGAGGGTAGCGGTGAGCGCCTTCGGTTCGCCGCCGTCAGCGGAAATGATCATGAGCTTCGGTTGATTGTAGGCGGAAAGCTTCGCTTCGCTGCCTTGAATGTAAGCGATGCTCTTGCCATCCGGGCTCCACACCGGCGCTTGATCTGGACCGTTAAAGGTCGTGATCTTGCGCGGCGTGGATCCGGGTTGCGCGGCTGAGATCCAAATTTCGCTGTTGTTGTAACGGTCGGATTCCGGGATGCGATGGCTGACGAATGCGATCCAAGAGCCGTCGGGCGACCAGACAGGGTTGGTCTCTTCCCATTCGTCTTTGCTGAGTGCGTCGAGTTTCTTGCTTTCGAGATCGTAGAGATACAAGCGGCTGGGATGCTTCGAGGAAAGGTAACCTTCGTTGTCGCGCTTGAAGTTGTAGCGGTCGATTACGATGGGCTTGGGCTTGGCGGGAGGCTTGCCCTCTTCGACGGCGGGTTCGTCGAGTTCCTTCAAGGTCAGCAACAGGCGCTTGCCGTCAGGAGACCAGAAGAAATCACTGAGCCGATGCTTGTTGCCGATGTCGGTAATCTGGCGGGCTTCGCCTCCTCGGCGGTCGAGCAGCCAGACCTGGTTGCCCTTGGTCTTGCCAGGGCGCGATGACTGAAAGGCGAGGGACTTGCCATCGGGGCTCCACTTGGGCTTTGATTCGGATTGATCGGAAGAGGTGAGCCGAATATTCTCTTTGCCGTCGACGCTGACCATCCAGAGATCGGTGTCACGCTTGTCTTCTTTGACGTCCGTGGAAGAAAGCGTGTAGGCGATCCACTTGCCATCGGGCGAGCATTGCGGATCGCCGACGTCGAGGAACTTATGCTGATCGTCGAGCGTGAGATTGCGCTTTGGCGACTGCGCCAGCAGCGAGGAAAGAGAAAGCAGACCAACGAGGAAAAACCGCATACGACGGAGTGTAACGCGTTAAGATTCCGTTTACCATGCTCCGGTTTACCATAGAGCTTACGCCCAGGCATGAAGACGAATGCGATCCGCATCCTTGAAGGAATGAAGATCCCCTTTGAGGTCAAAGAATACGAAGTAGACCCCGAAGACCTTTCGGCCGAAACGGTTGCGGCCAAAGTTGGTTTGCCGTGCGAGCAGGTGTTCAAGACGCTGGTGGCGCGCGGCGACCGCAATGGAGTTTGTCTGGCGGTAATCCCTGGCAATTGCGAACTCGATCTGAAAGGCTTGGCCAAAGCGAGCGGAGATCGCAAAGTGGATATCGTTCCGCTCAAAGAGGTGCAGCCGTTGACAGGCTACATTCGAGGTGGCGTGACGGCGATGGGCTGCAAGAAAGACTATCCGGTTTATGCAGACGAGACCATCGAATTGTTCGACCTGATTTCGATATCCGCAGGGGCGCGAGGGGCGCAGTTGTTCCTGGTTCCCGCGGATTATCTTCGAGCGGTCAACGCCACGATAGGCGCAATCGCGAGGGAGAAGTCTTGAGCGTTGTCGTTGGCTTGCTGAGTGTCTTCGCGATTCTGGTGGTGCTGCTCGACGGCTTTGAAGCGATGATTCTTCCTCGGCGTGTTTCGCGACGGTTCCGCTTGGCGAAGACCTTCTATCGGTTTGTGTGGAGCCCTTGGTCGGCGTTGGCTCGCTCATTGGCTCCGAAGCGCCGGAACTTGTGCCTCGCCTGGTTCGGACCCTTCTCTCTGTTGATGCTGTTTGGTTTGTGGGCTTTTCTTTTGGTGGCAGCCTTTGGTGGTTTGCATTGGTCTTTGAGTATCCCGATGCAGACCGGCATCCAGGATTTTGCGACTTACTTTTACTTCAGTGGCGTGACTTTTTTCACTCTTGGATTCGGCGATGTGACTCCGTTGACGACTGCAGGCCGGATGCTGGCCATCTTCGAGGCTGGCCTCGGCTTCGCCTTTCTGGCCCTGATGATCGGCTACATGCCGACGATCTATCAGACGTTCTCGCGCCGCGAGGTGATGATCTCGATGCTCGATGCGCGCGCTGGTTCGCCGCCTTGCGGGTCGCAGATTCTCATCCGAATGGCTCGCGCGGCCGATTTGCGCGGGCTCGATGATTTCTTCGCCAGTTGGGAACAGTGGTGCGCTGAGCTGCTGGAGGCAACCATTTCTTATCCTGTGATCGCCTACTATCGCTCGCAACATGACAATCAGAGTTGGCTCGCGGCATTGACGGCCGTGTTGGATGCTGCCGCCTTGGCGATCGCGAACATCGGCGGATCCACCAACAGCTATCAGGCGCAAGTGACGTTCGCAATCGCGCGCCACGCGGTGGTCGACATCGCGCTGCTGTTCAACATTCCGCCCGATAGGGTGGTGAGGCGCCTGGACTGCGCGACGATTCGTCAGCAGCTTGTGGTTGCCGGATTCGATGGCATCAGCGCTCCGAAACTCGAGGACCTGCGGGCGATGTACGAACCCTTTCTCAATGGCCTTTCGAAGCGGTTTCTGCTGCCGTTGCCGCCGTTTGCCGCGGATCCGAATATGGCCGACAATTGGCAATCCAGCGCTTGGATGAAGCGTGTCGAGGGGCTCGATCACTTGGGCGATCCCACTTACGAGAACGAACATTTTGACTGAGATTCGTGCATTTTTAGAGGATGGCGGAGTGGTGCTCGCGCCCAACGCAAGGCTCGCCCGCGCAATCCGCGAAGATTTTGAAAGTGTGTTGACGCCATCGGCGGTCGTGGCAAGTCCGCGGATCTTCACTGTCGATAAGTGGTTGGAAGATCTGTGGCGGGCGCAGGCTATCGGCGACAGCCAGGGCGGCGACATGCTGCTCAGTGACGCGCAGGAACTGCACTTGTGGCGGCGTGTCATCCTCGAATCCGAAGAGGCCGACCGGTTGTTGCAAGTTGGCGCGGCGGCGCGTCTGGCGATGGACGCTTGGCGGACGCTCCACGCGTGGGAGATTCCGTGGACGGCTTCGGTGCTCGATCAGCAAGAGGACACGGCGGCGTTTTATCGATGGTCGCGCCGCTATGCGCAGATTTGCGATCAGAAGAAGTGGACGGATCGTGGCCGTTTTGCTGAAGAAATCGAAGTATCGGGCGTGTCGGTTGCCCTGGTCGGATTTAGCGGAGTGGTGAACCCGGCGTTGAGAGCTACGCTCGATCGGATCGCGACGGGCTGGCGTGAGATGGAAGCATTCGAATCCTTGGCCGGGCCGATGGTGAGTTCCGCGGAGTTTGGGTCGGTGGCCGATGAGGTGCGCGCGGCGGCGGAATGGGCACGCGAGTTGCTGCGTGCAGATCCTAGCGCGCGAGTTGGCGTCGTATCGACCGATCTTCATTCGCAACGGCGGCTCTTTGAACGGGTCTTTCTCGAAGTGTTTCATCCCGATCAGTTGTGTTTCGAGACGCAGCGCGAAGACCGTTCCTATGCTGTTAGCGGTGGCAATGCGCTGGCGCGCCATCCTTTGGTGCACTCAGCGCTTTTGGCCCTGCGTTTGGCGAAAGGCGATCTGACGCTAGCCGATGCGGGAAGTTTTCTGCGGTCCCCCTTTTTCGGACGTGCCCTGCAGGAAAGGACCGCGCGCGCAGTTCTGGATGTTACGTTGCGGCAGACGCATCCGACTTATTTGAGTGCGGGCGAGTTACAGGAAGGCGCGAAGCTTAAGGCTCCGGTAATGGCGACGCTGCTGGCGAAGTTCGACAAACACCGGCGCGGACTTCCTAAATCAGTGATGCCGAGTTCGTGGGCGTCGCATGTTTCGAAGCTCCTGCGCACCTTGGAATGGCCCGGCAGCGAATCGTTATCGGCCGCTGAGAATCAGGTGATCGAACTGTGGCACGAGACGCTTTCTGAATACGCTGCGCTCGATGCGATCGCAGGAACCGAGCCATTTGCCAACGCTCTGCAATCGATCGAAGACCTCGCGCGTACCAAACTGCTGCCAGCGCACGAACCATCGCAGCCCGGCGTTTGGATACTCGGCGTCAAAGATGCCGTAGGCTTGCCCTTCGACTTTCTGTGGGTTTCCGGGTGCACGGTGGATGCCTGGCCGAGGCCTGCGAAACCGAATCCATTCCTTCCCGTGGCCATGCAACGAGGCAAGGGCATCCCCGGTAGTTCGGCTGCGATCGAATTGGAATCCGCGCGGGCGGCAGCGAAAGAACTGATGGCGCTAGCAGGGGAATCGATCTTCAGCTACGCATCGCGCGATGGCGATCGCGAGTTGCGAAAGAGCCCTCTCATTGACGGATTGGCACCGATGCACGTGCAACGTCCTGCCGAATGGCTTGCCTGGGCTGCGGGTGGGCAAGTTGACTTGGAAGAGTTGGTGGACGCGCAAGGCCCGGCAGTTGGCAAGGGCGTGAAGCAGCGCGGTGGAACCCGGATTCTACAGTTGCAAGCGGCCTGTCCGTTTCGCGCGTTTGTCGAGATCCGGCTGGGCTCGCGGGCAATGGAAAGCTCGGAAGCGGGGCTGAATCCTCGCGATCGCGGCAAGCTTTTGCATGAAGTGCTGCGGCTTGTTTGGAACCAGATTCAAACGCTGGCGCGCTTGCAACAGGCAACGGATGCGGAACTGGATGAGATGATCCGAGGGGCGATTCGCAAGAGCCAGTGGTCGGCTCGCGATACCTTCGATCGCGAAGTACTCAAACTCGAAGCGTCGCGTTTGCAGGTGTTGATCCGCGAGTGGTTGGCGGAAGAGAAGAAGCGGAGTCCGTTTGTCGTGGTGGGACAGGAGCAGAAGCGTACGGTGGAGTTTGGCGGACTGAAGTTTGAAGCGCGAATGGATCGAGTCGACCGAATGCCGGACGGACGCGAGTTGATTCTCGACTACAAGACCGGTGAGGTGTCTGCGAATGCGTGGGAGGGTCCGAGGCCAGATGAGCCGCAACTGCCGGCTTACGCGGTGTCGCATGAGGAAACCGTGGGAGGCGTCGCGTTTGCATCGGTCGTGCGCGGCAACATGAAGTTGGAAGGTATATTGCCGTGGTCGAAGACTTCGGTACCGATGGAGGAGTGGCGCGCGACGCTTGTGCGATTGGCTTCCGAGTATGCCGCGGGCAATGCTGAGGTGGATCCGAAGCGATACCCGGGAACGTGTGACTACTGCGATGTGGCTCCTGTGTGCAGGGTGACGGATCAGCGCCGGGGGACCGAGTAGTGGGTTCGAGCCTGTTTCCATTTTCCGTACCGGAAGACGTCGCTGAGCGGCGTCGCGCCATCGATCCGGAGCGTTCGTTCATCGTGCAGGCACCGGCGGGATCCGGCAAGACCGAACTGCTGATTCAACGCTTTCTGACGTTGCTGGCGAGAGTCGATGAGCCTGAGGAAGTGGTGGCGATCACGTTCACCAAAAAGGCCGCCGGTGAGATGCGTGACCGCGTGGTGGCATCGCTCGAACGGGCGCAAGCCGGTGATCCGCTCGAGAATCAGCGCGATGTGCAGCAGAACGAATTGGCTCTGGCCGTTCTGCAGCGAAGCCACGATGCCGGTTGGGATCTCACCCGAAACCCGGGGCGTTTGCGGATCGATACAATCGATGCGCTATCTCACGCCATTGTGCGTTCGATGCCTTGGCTGTCGCGCTTTGGCGCGATGCCTGAACCAGTTGAGGATGCGGGCGACCTGTATCATATGGCTGCCTCGCGCACCGTGCGATTGCTGGGCAGTTCGACCGAGCGGGATTCGGCGGCGGTCCGTGTGCTGCTGGAACATTTGGATGTTAACGTCCGAACGTGCGAACGCCTGATCGCGCAGATGTTGGGACGCCGCGAGCAGTGGCTTCCTATCGTAGTTGCTGGCGATGTCGGCGATTTGCGACAGGTGTTGGAAGCGAACATGGCAGAACTCGTGCGGTTCGAGTTGACGCAGGTTCGAATGCTGCTACCGGAAGACGCGGCGCGTGCGCTTCCCAAGGCCATTCAGATCGAGCGTTTGCCGGATGCGGATCCTCTCGCACTGCCTGTTTGGAAAGACCTCGCGGACAAGTTGCTGACGCAGAAAGGGGAGTGGCGCAAGAAGATCGCAGGGCCCGAGGCTGCGGTGGTCGATGCTCTACGCGGCGAAGCGCACGAGCCGTTGCGCGAGGCCCTCAGTGCCGTTCGCGAATTGCCTCCGCCTTATTACGAAGACACGAAGTGGCATGTGCTGGAGGCGCTGTTTCATGCGCTGAAGCTGGCTGCCGCCAATTTGCGTGTGGTGTTTCAATCACGCGGGCAGGTGGATTTTAACGAGATCACGCAGGCCGCCTTGGATGCGCTGGGTCCGGTAGAACATCCCTCCGATTTGGCGTTGTCGTTGGGGCACAGGATCCGCCATTTGCTCGTGGACGAGTTTCAGGATACGTCGGAATCGCAGAAAGAATTGCTGTTGAAACTCACCGCCGGTTGGGACGATGGCGATGGGCGAACGTTGTTTTTGGTGGGCGATCCGATGCAGTCTATCTACCGTTTCCGGCAGGCGGAAGTGGGTGTGTTTTTGGAGACGCGGACGTCGGGGATTGGTCCGCTGCATCCGGAACCGCTGTCGATTCATGTGAACTTTCGTTCGTCGCCGGAAGTTGTCAATTGGGCGAATCAGTGTTTCGCCAAGGCGTTTCCGCAAGTGGAAGACGCGGCGATGGGAGCGGTGCCGTTCTCGGATTCTGTTCCGTTTCGATGGGAATCGGGCACCGTGCGGATGCATCCGATGTTTGAGAGAAACGATGCGGCGGAGGCGGTTCTCGCTGCCGATCTCATTGGGCAGGCGCGGGCGGAAAATCCTTCGCAAAAGGTGGCCGTGCTGGTGCGCGCGCGTCCTCATTTGACGGAGATTGTGAATGAGCTGAAGCGCCGCGGTTGGAAGTATCGCGCAGTGAAGGTGGATACGCTTTCGGAATCGGCGGTGGTGCGCGATTTATTGGCATTGGCGCGCGCGCTGGTGCATCTCGCCGATCGCCCGTCATGGCTTGCGATCCTGCGCGCGCCCTGGTGTGGACTGACGCTTGCCGATCTTCATGCCATAGCCGGTTGGGATCACAGCGCAACGATTTGGACGTTGTTGCATAGCCCTGGGATTGCTTTGTCGGAGGATGGGGGTGCTCGCGTGAAGCGATTCCTGCAGGCCATCGATCCTCTGATGAAACAGCGTCGGCGCGTTGCTTTGAGGCACTGGGTGGAAGGCGCTTGGGTGAGGCTCGGAGGTCCGGCTTGTTGCGCTGGTGAGCTCGTTCGAGCCGATGCGGCTGAGTTTTTCGATCTATTGGAGGAGTTCGAACAAGGCGGCGATCTGCCGGAATTCGATCAGGTGGAACGGCGCTTGCGCGAACTGTTCACCAAGCCGGATCCGGAAGCGAATGACCGATTGCAGGTGATGACGATTCATCAGGCGAAGGGGCTCGAGTTCGACACGGTGATTCTGCCCGGCCTCGGCAAGAGCGGCCGCATGGATGACACCCGCTTGATGCATTGGTTGCGGAATGGCGATCGGCTGGTGTTGGCGCCTGTGCCGGGGATGGTTTCGGAAGACGGTGCGCTCGACGATGGGGATCCGATCTATCGCTACCTCGCCTCTGTGGAGGCTCGCAAGGAATCGAACGAGATGTCCCGGTTGCTGTATGTGGCGGTGACGCGTGCGCGCCGGACGCTGCATTTGATTGGCCATGTGGCGGTGAAGAAGGGCGGTGATCTCGGGCGTCCCGATCGCAGATCGTTGCTGTATCGCATGTGGCCGATGGTGGAGGAGGAGTTCTCGGCGGTGTTCGCGAATTGGAAGCCGGTGCGGATGGCGTCCGCGGCAGGTGCTGCACCGAGTGCCTTGACTTTGCGTCGATTGGACGCGGATTGGCGGCGATCGTCGGCAACGTTGAGTTTTTCGGATGGAGTTGTGCTTGAGCCTCCATTGGATGTCGTGCCGTTCGATTGGGTGAGCAGCACGCTGCGGCATGTCGGGGTGCTGACCCATGCAATGCTGCATCGTTGTTGGCGTGAGGGAGGGGACGCGGATTGGGTTCGTGTGCAACGTCCTGCTGTGAGGCGATCCCTGTTGAGTTTGGGTGTGTCCCCCGGGGAATGCAATGACGCCTGCGGCAAGGTGGAGGCGGCGCTGTTGAAGACACTTGCCGACGCTCGGGGGGCGTGGATACTGTCTCGGGCTCATGAGGATTCGCGGAGCGAAGTTGCTCTCACCGGGCGTATTGGCGGAGAAATCGTCCGCGGCGTGATTGACCGGACCTTCGTCGATGAGACGGGAGTACGCTGGGTGGTGGACTTCAAGACGAGCAGCCACGAGGGTGCCGGTCTGGAATGGTTCCTGGACAATGAAATGGCGCGATATCAGGATCAGTTGGAACGGTACGGTCGGCTGTTTCGAGCGATAGATCCGGACGAGCGGGTGAAGCTGGGCTTGTACTTTCCGCTGCTGTCCGGTTGGCGCGAGTGGGATCTGCCAAAGCTTTAGTGTCCGCCTTCGGCGGGCTTTTTCTTGTCACTCTTGTTGTTCTTCGATCGGGGCGGCAACTTCTCGGATGTGACTTCCAGATTCTTTTTGCGGCCATCTTGCTGTGCAGCGACCTTATTGTCGGCCTTCTCGGTTGGCGACGGTTTCGGGGGTTCGGACTTTTTGGGGGGATCGTGCTTGTCGGAATCCTTGCCGTGCGAATCTTTCTTCTGGGCCTCCGCCTTTGCAGGAGAATCCTTCTTGTCGGCTGATTTGTGATCGTCCTTCTTCTCGGGGCCGTCCTCAGCCTTGCCGTGACCGGATTCGGCTTTGAGTTTCGCTTCGGCGGCTTTTTCCACGATCGATTTATCGCGTTCCGCCGCTTCCGTTACCTTATACTGAACGATGACCGAAATGCGCCGGTTCGATGGGTCTTCCGGGTCTTCCTTGTTGCGAAGACTCTGGGCAGCAAAACCTCGCACTTGGGTGACCTGATTGGGCTTCAGGCCAGCGTTCTGCATGATGCGACGGGCGGCGTTGCCCCGGTCTGTCGAAAGTTCCCAATTCGTGTAGCCCTTCTGGCTGGAGAACGCCTTTGCGTCTGTGTGTCCTTCAATCACGACCTTATTGTCCAGTTTGTTGACTTCCGCCGCGAGTTTCGTCAGGAAGTCCTCACCGGTGGCGCTTGGTTTGGGACTGCCCGATTCAAAAAAAAAGCCCTTCTCGGTTTCCATGAGTTCGACACGCAACCCCTCGCCTGTGACCGTCATTGACACCTGGTCTTTCATCTCGGTGAGTTCGGGCGTTTCTTTCATGAGTTGCTCGAGTTTGTTTTTGAGCTCGTCCATGTTGTTGCGCTGAATCTGCAGGCTCTCACCCGATCCCGCTCGTGAACTGCCAGCCATGCGGCCGTTGCCCGAAGGATCTTTGAAGTAGCCGGCTACGGAATCCTTCACGTCTTGTGAGGTGTTCAGGAGCCACAAAACGATGAACAACGCCATCATCGCGGTCACGAAGTCTGCGAAGGCGACTTTCCAGGCGCCACCATGGTGGCCGCCGTGGTTGATCTTCTTTTTGATGACGTAAATCGGTGCGAGCTTCTGATCGGACATAAACCTAGGCTCCGGCCCCGCCCTTACATACCTTTTCCATTTCCTTGAACGACGGACGCTCGTGCGGTGGAATCATGCGGCGCGCGGTTTCCACCGCAAGTATCGGAGCCGCACCCTTGATGAACGAGATCACCGCCATGCGCAGGACTTTGTAGTATTCGCCCTCGGCGTCATTCATCTTGGTGAGATACGACGCGATAGGCCCTAGAAATCCATAGCACATCAGAATGCCCAGAAATGTCCCGACGAGAGCTGCACCCACCTTGTGGCCGATCTCTTCTGGCGGGCCGCCGAGCGCACCCATTGTGATCACGATACCCAACACGGCGGCCACAATGCCTAAGCCCGGCAGCGCATCCGCGACGGCTGAAATCGCGCCTACCGGGATATTCGCTTCGTGGTGATGGCCTTCCATATCCATTTCCATCATCTGATCGATCTCAAACGCACCGACGCCACCACTGATGGCCATGCGCAGCGTGTCACAGACGAAGTGCACGGCATGATGATTCTTGAGGAACGCCGGGTACTTTGAAAAGATCGGACTCTTGTCCGGCTCTTCCACATCGGCTTCAAGCTTAACCATGCCATTCTTGCGGGCATGGACGAACAGGTCGTTCAGCATCTTCAAGGTCTCTAGGTAGAACTTGCCCGTATAAGGACTCGGCTTGAGTGCGCTCAGAAAGGACTTGAAGAGCCCAATCACGACCGATAGCGGATTCGCGATGAGCAGCGTGCCTACGGCTGAGCCGCCAATGATCACAACCTCTGCCGGTTGCCACAGGACCATGAGTTCGCCGTGCTCCATGAGATAACCACCGACGATGCCGCCGATTACCACGAGAATGCCTATGATTACGAACATACAATTGCCTTATCGGGTGAACGTTGGAGGTTTGAGAGGGATTAGCGGACGGACAAATCCATATATGACTCGGCGATCCAAGCGGGCGGATCCGGCTCATTCCGCGAAGGATTGGGGATATGCAGGGATACTCCTCAGCACTCGAACCAACTGGGTCCGATGTCTCCGACAAACTGGCCTGGTGTTCGATAGGCTGCGTCCTTCATTGCGATCGGAACCGCGCCAGCATCTCCGACAACACCTCGGAGTGCAACAGGTTCGCGTGCATCGACAAGACCTGTGGAATCTCGCGACCAAACACCCAGGGAGATCCGCTCCGATGCCGCCAGCGCAACACCCAAGAGCTCGACATATTCCTTTTTGACCCGTGCCGCCGTGTCCAGATCTCTCCGTTCCACCGCACGACGGTGGATCAGCGCCCAGATGAAGTCGGAGTTCTCAACCGTGAATGCCACCTCATAGCTGCGAGACTCCAGAAACGTCTCCCCGCTGCTCGAGCAGGCGTCGCGTAACGACCTCGCCCTGTAGAATGCCATCGGTAAACTGATTGAGCGGGATCCTGTTCGGATCTGGATGCGAATAAGTTTGGTTGCCGAGGTCGAGTCCCGCATTGAGCCACTCTTTGAGCAACCGTATGCGCGCTTCGCGTTCGCCGCGCACCTGCACGTTCACCAATCCGATCGCCGGTGTTCCCTTCAACGCTGTGGTGGTTCGCGCGGCGATCGCCTAGGCAATCAACGGTATGGCTAGTAGCAACAGAAATCTTATAGATCGCGATCTCGGACACCGATCAGATAGAGGAGGCCGTCCAGTCCCAAAGTCGAAATGGCCTGGCGGGCGGTCTCGCGCACAACCGGTTTCGCGCAGAAGGCGATGCCCAATCCCGCGAGTGCGATCATTGGCAGATCGTTCGCGCCGTCGCCCACGGCGATGCACTGTTCGAGGCTCAAGCCCTCTTTCTCGGCAATCTCGCGCAAGCGGCGCGCTTTCACTTGACCGTCCACAATTTCAGAGGTGATTTCGCCCGTGACAACGCCGTTCACGATATCGAGATCGTTGGCGTACAAGTAGTCGAAACCCAGCTTTTCCTGCAATCTTTTGCCGAAATACGAAAATCCACCTGACAGGATGGCCGTTTTGTAGCCAAGTTTCTTCAGCGTCGAAATCAGCCGCTCGGCACCGTCGGTGAGTGGAATCCTTTCCGCTACCTGCGCGAGTGACGATTCGGGCAAGCCCTTCAACAACGCAACGCGGTTGCGAAACGCCGAAGGGAAGTCGATCTCCCCGCGCATCGCCGACTCAGTGATCCTCGAAACCTGCTCACCCACGCCCGCCACTTTCGCGAGTTCGTCGATCACTTCCACTTGGATCAGAGTCGAATCCATGTCGAACGCAACCAGACGTCGCGTACGCCGGTAAACGTTGTCGTGTTGGAACGCGATATCGATATCGTGCTGCCGGGTCAGTTCCATGAAGCAGGCGCGGACGCTGTCTTCGTCAGTATTCTGTCCGCTCAGCAGAAACTCAATGCAGGCGCGCGCATTCTCGGCGTTGTTCAAAGGCGTGCGGCCGCTGAGGCGATCGATGCGGTCGATATTCATGCCCGCGTTGGCGATCACCTCGGTGACACTTGCGAGATGTTCCGCCGTTATCGTGCGGCCCAGAATCGTGGCGATGAAGCGTTTCTTCGTTTGCGATCCAACCCATTTCGCGTACTCTTCATCGGTGATCGCGGTGAAACGCACCTGCATGTTCAAATCATGCGCTGCAAGCAAAAAGTTCGCGAGCAGATGCGATGACTTCACATCCTCGCTCATTTCGATGAGGATGCCGAGGGCAAGCGCGTTGTGAATGACCGCCTGCCCGATATCGAGCACGCGAACGTTGTAATCCGCGAGAATCTTGGTCAGCGAATGAGTCAGGCCAGGTTTGTCGTGGCCGGTGATGTGGATGAGAAGTACGTTGGCGGGTGGCGAGAGCACGCCCCTTTATTGTATCGGGGCCAGCCGCAACGGAGCTTCGCCACCGAGTTGGCGCATCGCCGCGCCGATGTCCCAATTTGTGCGTAGTTCACGGATCTGACCCTTCACCACATGGAACATCCCCATCCCTCTCACTTCGAATCTGCGCCCGGTTGGGGGAATGCCGAGGAAGTGTCCCGTATGGGCGCCGGTCACGATATCGGAAATCGTGCACCACTCGCCACTGACGACACAGTGTTCCACGTTGAACTTGAGTTCGCTTACCCAAGTCGCCAGCATCGCCGGATACGCCTTCACCATCGCGAAACTTCCCGGTTCATTGCCGTCGAATCCGGTGACGTCCGGATGCACCAAGGCATCCAGATCCTCGGCCCGATTGTCTTCCATCGCTTTCAAATACCGTTCCACCACTTCCCGCGGTCCTGGATACTTCTTCCATCCTTCTCCCCGAACCTGAAAGCGCTCGTCCACTTCCACCTGATAGCCGCTTACCAAGCGGTTGGTTTCGTTGGCCATGCCAACAATCGACATCAACTCGCCGAACATCGCATCGGTCATGCCCGCCTTCCAACTCGCCGCCGTATGCGAAGCAATGCAGTAATGACACTGGTTGGAGGCGCTCACCGCAAGGTACATCATCTCTTTCGTCAGCGAATCGAGGACACCCGGCTGCATGATCTCTTTGAGGGTTTGCCAGGTGCGGCGCAACAGCGCTGGGTCGTGCGCGATCGATTTCCAAAAGTTCGAAATCCAATCGACCCGGCGGGTGGCCATAATGTCGTCATAGACCGCCTTCACTTCCGGCGAGGCGTCGGCGTATTCAACGTATCCAAATGCAGGCATAGTTTCCGCATTATAAACTGAAGAGAACGTGAAACGCCTGCTGCCTTTGTGGATAGCGCCCCTGTTGGTCTTCTGTCAGGAAATCGAGTTCAACCGCGAGGTTCGTCCCATCCTTTCTGACAAATGCTTCGCTTGCCATGGCCCCGATGCCAAAAACAAAAACATAGCTCTACGTTTGGATGTCGAAACGAATGCCAAAGCCGATCTCGGTGGCGGACGCCGCGCCATCGTTCCCGGCGATGCCACCGCGAGTGAACTCATGAAGCGCGTCACGGCGGACCGTCCTGCGCGTCGGATGCCTCCTGCATCTACCGGACATGTGCTGACCTCGGCCGAAACCGACACGCTGAAGCGCTGGATCGAGCAGGGCGCGAAGTGGCAACCTCACTGGGCGTTCATTCCGCCAAAGGCGGTTGCGAACGCCACAATCGACCAGTTCGTTTTGGCGAAATTGCAGCGCGAAGGGCTTCGGTTTTCTCACGAAGCCGCGCCGGAAGTGCTGCTGCGGCGAGTGACATTGGATCTCACGGGCCTGCCTCCGACACCCGCGGAAATCGACGCCTTCCTCAAAGATCGCAGCTACGAGAAAGTGGTGGATCGGTTGCTGGCGAGTCCGCGGTATGCCGAACGCATGGCCGTGCGCTGGCTCGACGCCGCACGCTATGCCGATACCAACGGCTATCAATACGACGGTGAGCGCGTCATGTGGCGCTGGCGCGATTGGGTCATCGACGCGTTCCGCAAGAACAAGCCTTACGATCAATTCGTTGTGGAACAGATCGCGGGCGACATGCTTCCCAACGCGACTCTCGATCAGAAGATCGCCACCGGATTCAATCGTAACCATCGCGGCAATACCGAAGATGGCATCATTCCCGAAGAGTATGCAGTCGAGTACGTAGCCGATCGCGTCGAGACCACATCGACAGTGTTCCTCGGCCTGACGCTAGGCTGCGCGCGTTGCCACAACCATAAGTACGACCCGCTGCCGCAGAAGGATTTCTATAGCGTTTTCGCCTACTTTAACAATCTCCCTGAGAACGGCCGCGCGATGAAGTACGGCAACTCGCCTCCTCTCATTGCCGCGCCAACGCAACTGCAGCAAGAGGAACTGCTGGCCATTGACAACCGCATCGCGGTGGAACGGCGCAAGCTGCTGTCGATCCTCGCCCGCGAGCCCGTGAACTTTCCGACAGCCCAGTGGACCCCTCGTTCCGGGCTCGACACCCGCTGGCTGGCCCGCCAACCGATTGAGATCGAGAAAGGTGCGCCCTACGATATCCGCGATCCGTTCACGCTTGCGGTCCGTGTGACGGGCGGAAACGATGGGCCACTCATCAGCAAGATGGTGAACGATCCAAAAGGCAAGGGATTTGGCATCTACGCGCGCGCAGGCAAGCTGCACCTGCACATCACATCGAACTACGCCGACGACGCGATTCGCATCGATACCAAGCACGTTGTGCTGCAGCCGAACGCCAAGCATGTGGTTGTTGCGACCTACGATGGAACCGTTGCTGCGGCGGGCGTTGCTCTCTATGTCGACGGCAAGCATGTCGACGTCATCGTCGATCGCGATACTCTCTATCGGCCTTTCGTCAACGCTGGCGGCGTCTTCAAACAGCCCTTGCGTATCGGACTCGGCGGAGGCAAGGATCTCAGCTTCAAAGGCGTGGTGGAGGAGGCTCTCGTCTACGGGCGAGTGTTGAATTCCGATGAGTTTAAGGCCCTCAATGGCAGTGCGGAGTTTGCGCGCAATGAGTTCCTCGAAAGCGATCAAGGCCCTGCTGGGCGGGCGTTTCGTGAATTGGAGACGACTCTACGCAAGCGCGATTCGCTGCTGCGTTCGTTTGCCACGGTAATGATCATGTCCGAGCGCGAAGGTCCGCGACGGGATACGTTCCTGCTCTTGCGGGGTGCCTACGATAAGCCCGGCGAGAAGGTGGAACCGGCAGTTCCAGAATCGCTGCCGCCACTGCCTGCGGGCGCGCCGAACAACCGGTTGGGATTCGCAAAGTGGCTGGTGGATCCTGCAAATCCGCTCACCGCTCGCGTTGCCGTGAATCGCTTCTGGCAGATGATCTTCGGCGTCGGCATCGTCAAAACAGTCGAGGATTTCGGCCTGCAAGGCGATGCGCCCAGCCATCCTGAAATGCTCGACACGCTTGCCGCCGATTTCATGCGTAGCGGTTGGGATGTCCGCGCGCTGCTGAAGCAGATGGTGATGTCGAGCGCCTACAAACAAACCTCCAGCGCCAGTGCGGAACTGATCGCGCGCGATCCCGACAATCGTTTACTGGCGCGAGGTCCAAGACATCGCTTGAATGCCGAGGTGATCCGCGATCAGGCGCTCGCCGTCGCGGGGCTCCTGCACGAGAAACTCGGCGGACCTTCCGTCAAACCCTATCAACCCGAAGGCCTCTGGAAAGACCAGATCATGCAGGACATGTACTATGTTCAAGGCAAGGGCGAGGATCTTTACCGGCGGGGCCTCTATACGTTCTGGAAGCGCACCGTTGCGCCTCCGATGATGGCGAATTTCGATGCCGCGGGCCGCGAGGCGTGTGTGGTTCGCGACAGCCGCACCAACACTCCGCTGCAGGCGTTGAACCTCATGAACGATGTCACGTTTCTCGAATCCGCGCGCTTCATCGGCCAGCGGATGCTGCTCGAAGGCGGAGAAGACAGGCTCGGCTATGGCTTCCGCCTCATTACCGGCCGCGCACCGGATCCGCGCGAGCGTGAAGTTCTCAATAGTGCACTCGGCTATCACCTCGACTACTTCGCCACCCACAACGCCGAGGCTTATCTGAAGCAGGGCGATTCCCCCCGCGATATTTCGTTGAAGCCCGCGGATCATGCCGCTTACATGGCTGTTGCGAGCATGCTCTTGAATCTGGATGAGGCGGTGACCAAGCAATGATGACGCGTCGCGACTTCTTCACACGCACAGGTTTCGGACTCGGATCGGCAGCCGCGGCGTCCTTGCTGCATGGTGCGGATTCCTTGCCAGGGCTGCCGCATCACAAACCCAAGGCCAAGCGCGTGATCTTTCTCATGCAGCATGGCGCGCCTTCGCAGCTCGATCTGTTCGACTACAAGCCCGCACTTGCCAAACTGCGTGGCAAAGACCTGCCGGAATCGATCCGCATGGGGCAGCGGCTCACTGGAATGACGGCCTATCAGGCGACCTTCCCGACGGCACCAACGCTTTTCAAATTCGCGCAGCATGGCAAGAGCGGCATGTGGTTGAGTGAACTGCTACAGCATACCGCGAAGTTGGCCGACGACATTTGCCTGATCCGGTCGATGCATACCGAGGCGATCAATCACGATCCCGCCGTGACCTTTGTGCAGAGCGGCTTTCAACTCGCAGGACGCCCCAGTATGGGCGCTTGGATCAGCTATGGGCTAGGCTCTAAATCGAAGGATCTGCCTGCCTTCGTCGTGCTCGTCTCGTTGGGCGGAGGCAACTCGCAAGCGCTCGCCGATCGCGCCTGGGGCAGCGGATTTCTGCCGGGCAAGTACGCAGGTGTGAAGTTCCGATCCGGTGCGGATCCCGTGTTGTATTTGTCGAATCCCGAAGGCTACACGAGCGATGCGCGCCGTCGCTATCTCGACGATCTGGCGAAGCTCAACAGTCACAAACTCGAACAGGATCATGATCCGGAAATCGCCACACGTATGGCACAGTACGAGATGGCGTTCCGCATGCAGACATCGGTTCCTGAACTCGCCGATCTTTCGAAAGAGCCGGATTCTGTCGTCGAAATGTACGGTAAAGATGCGCGGCGTCCTGGGTCGTATGCTTCCAACTGCTTACTCGCGCGCAGGCTCGCCGAGCGAGGCGTACGCTTCATTCAGTTGTTCCATCGCGGTTGGGATCAGCACAACAACCTTCCTCGCGAAATCAGAGGGCAATGTGAGCAGACCGATCAACCGACTGCTGCCCTGTTGATGGATCTCAAGCAGCGTGGCATGTTGGACGACACGCTTGTGGTTTGGGCCGGTGAGTTCGGTCGCACAGTCTACTCACAAGGCGTCTTAACCGAGACCAACTATGGGCGCGATCATCATCCGCGCTGCTTTTCGATCTGGTGCGCCGGCGGTGGAATCAAAGGCGGCCAGACCTACGGTGAGACCGACGACTTCTCCTACAACATCGCCGAGAATCCAGTGGATCTGCACGATCTCCACGCGACGATGATGCACTGCCTGGGTGTCGATCATCTGAAGCTGACGCACAAGTTCCAGGGGCGGCACTATCGCCTGACGGACGTCCACGGACGAGTGGTTCGCGACCTGTTGACCTAGACCGACCTAGACCGACCTAGACCGCCGGATCCCAGCCAAAGCCGGGCTTGTCGTGCGGCTGCATGTAAATGCCTTCGGGTCCGCGGGTGAGGCGGTAGTCGTCCTCGAACTTCTTGTAGTAATCCTTCGGACCGCCCGGCGGTGGCAGGAACATCTCGCACCAAGGAGCGTTGACGGTGGACATCGTAAACGCCACCGACTCCGGCGTCAAGCCGCCGCCATGCGGAATCACAGGGATATCGTAGGCCGCGGCGAGCGCTGCAATCTTCCGCAGTTCGGTGAGGCCGCCGCACCACTGGGCGTCGGGTTGCCAAATTTCCGCCGATTCGTGTTCAAGCAGTTGGCGAAAGCCGTAGCGGCCGTATTCATGCTCGCCGGTCACAATGCGCGTGGATTTGATGGCCTTGCGCAGACGTCCAAAACCCGCGTAGTCGTGCGGCTGCAGCACTTCTTCCATCCAGTAGATGCGATAGGGTTCCATCAACTCGGCTATTTCGAGCGTGTAACGTTCGGTCCAGGCCATCCAGCAGTCGAGCATGATGTCACCATCCGGACCCAATGCCTGCCGCGCGCGCTTCACTAGATCCACGTTTTTGCGCAGGCCATCACGGCCATCGGCGGGGCCGTGCGGAATGGCCAGCTTCAAGCGCTTGTAGCCGAACTCGACGTGCTGCTCGATGTCGTTGCCGGTGCAGTAGGTGGGGATGCGGTCCTTCGTCTGCCCGCCCAGAAGCTTGTAGACAGGCATGTTGACCGCTTTGCCGATCACATCCCACAGCGCGACATCGACGCCGCTGATGGCGTTCATCGTCACGCCCATGCGGCCGTAGCTCATTGTGGAACGCCACATGATGTCCCAGAGTTTCTCAATATCGAAGGGATCCTCGCCAATGAGCAGCTTCACCAGATGCTCTTCGACGATGTAGTTTCCCGCGCGCCCACCGTTGCCGTATCCCTTGATGCCTTTGTCGGTGGCGACTTCGACGGTGAAGTCCTCGAGCTTGCCGGGATCGGGATTGAAGAGCGATCGCGTGGCCTTGTACTTCGGGTAGATGGACATCGGGTTGGCCACTTCCACCTGCTGTGTGCTCCAGGCTCCGGCGGCAGGCGTGAAGGGCGTCACAGGCAGCCTCGGCCGCGCCTTCACTATCTTCACGCTGGTGATCTTCAACTTGCTCCTGCCGAGATCCGGCATCTGCGGTGGTGCGGCTGCTGCCGGAAGGGCGGCTACAACCGCCGCACCTGTCGTATTCAGAAAAGATCTGCGATTCATGTGGATGCTCCTGATTGGCGAATCCATAGCATATCGCGTGCAAGCCCCGATGAGATTCGGGATCGTGAACCGCCGAAGGCAAAATGCGGATTGGCTAGGGTTTCACAGCACCGATGCCAAGGCCTGTCAACGCAGCCGTCTTCAACGTCCCGTCGCGGATCACGAAGATGCCTGGAAAGTCCTTCGCCCACTTCTCATTGGCACCCGGCAGGTATTGGCGAGAGTTGGCCTCGATGCCGCTCACGCCTGGCACATGTGAGGCGATGCTGGCGGAATGAATGAGCGATGCGCCCGGACAACTGAGATCCTGCACGCAGAGAAACATCTTGTACTTCTGCCCGGCGGCGGCCATCAGCGCTGCTTGACTCTGGCCTTTACAGGCCTTCAGTGCGATTCCCGTGTACCCGAGTTCGCGGGCCAACAGCAGCGCATCGACGTCGGTCAACGATTCGTCGATCACGACCGGACGCAGCTTCGCCGCCCGATGCATTACGTTCTTGCGATCCGCCTTGAGATCGCGTTGCGTGGGCTGTTCGATGTACTCGATGCGGTCGAAGCCACGCGGGGTGAGTTCCTTGACCTTGCGCAGAAACTCAAGCAGATACTCAACGTTCGGACACCGCTCATTGAAGTCCACGCAATAGCGCCAACTCACTTCGGGACGCGTCTCCTGAGCGATGCGGTCGATGCCCACGACGCGGTCGATGTCCCACTTCAGTTCGTCGCCCTGCAGCTTGATTTTGATGTGATGCAGCCCGTTGTAGCGGATCCAATCGGGTAGAGTTTCCGGCAGTCCGTCATTGAGCTTGGTCTTCAATTGCTCTGCTGTGAGAGAGTCCGAACCGCCGACGGAGTGATATAAATTTACCTCCGGACGCGGCGTTCGCAGCAGATACTTGTGTAGCCGGTCGCCTTTGAAATCCTTGCCGAGGTAGTGCGAAAGATCGTTGTGCAACAGGTCATCGCCATACGTCGCCCAGCAGTTGCGTCCATGAACTTTTCCATAGGCGTCGTGGATCGCGGCGTCGATCGGACTGGCGGTGACGAGCGTGCAAAGCTTCGGGATCTCGGCACCGGCAGCCTTGAGGTAGGCCGGTTCGAGGGCGGTGTTGATGTCGATCGGATGGCCATATTCCCGATAGTTCTTTGTGATGGGGCCGAACTTCGCCGCGAGATCTTTCATCGCCTGCAGCGTTCCGTCATAGGGCAGCGTGCGGGAAGGGAAGGCCCAGACGTTGCCGAGTGGCATCGATCCGAAACCCTTGGCAGTCTTGCCGTTGCGGGTACGAACGCGGCATTCCACGTTCAGCAAGGTGGCGCGGTCAACGGCGGTGCCGCCGAACTTGTAGGGCGCGCGGTAAAGGATGTCCTCGAAGCTGATTGAGACGTCTTCGACGCTGATATCGGTGGCGCTCGGCTTGGCGATGGCGAAGGACATCGAAGAGGTGAGCAGGGCGCGTCGGGAAATCGTCATAGTTTGAAGAAGATCTTGCGTTGATACAGCCAATAGCAGAGATACCACATCACGCTGAACGCAAGTAGCGCCTGCGGAATCGCGCCGAGCGGGCCGAGAAAAGCAAAGCGCGCCGAGAAGACGGCGAGTCCGCGATCCAACCAGCCGTAGAGGACTTGTGAAAACGAATAGATGAAGATCGAGTTCATGCCCAGGATGAGGAACGGGAATGTCCAGCCGCGAATTTGGCGGATCTCGATGAGCCAGTAGAGCAGTGCCAGAATCGCGATCACCCATCCGGCGCTGTAGAGTGCGAAGGACGCGGTCCAGAGCCGCTTGACCATCGGGTTGATGGGTTCGAGCGCAAGTCCCGCGAGCCAGCCGGCGACGGCGGCTGCACTGAGGATTCTGAGCTTCTGGCTCGTTGAAAGCGGCTGCATCAGCAGCAAACCGCACCAGCATCCGAAGAGGATCGTGACCGCGTTCCCGAGAAAGTTCAGCGTCGTGTAACCGCCGCTATAGTTGTATCCAAGAACCGCGAGATCGATCACGGCACCGATGTTGCCGGTCTTTGAGAAAGGCCCTTCAGGGCCGGGGAATGCCACGAACAATCCCCAATGCAGCGCGAGCGTTGCCACGCCGACGGCGACTTGCCATACGAACCGCAGTTGCAGGATGAAGAAGCAGAGCAGGTATCCGAAAGCGATCTGCGACAGGACATTGATCAGTTGCAGCTTGGGTTGCGTCGCGCCGGAATTGAAGTTGCTCAGGATGTTGCTCAGTGCGATCAGTGCGAACGCTCGCCAGGCCACATGTTTGAGTAGTTGTGCGAAACTCGCCCCTTCGGCGCGGCGTCGTTCGAGTGCCAGCGGCATCGCCATTCCAACCATGAACGTGAAAGCGGGTTGAATCAGATCCCAGAATACGCAGCCTGTCCAATCCACGTGATCCACTTGGCGGGCGAGCCATTCCCATCCCGGATAGTTCTTGAGAACGGACAATCCGAGGCCGTGGGAAATTAGAGTGAACATGATCAGACCACGATAGGCGTCGAGGCTGAGCAGTCGTTTGTTGGGATCGCCTGTCATTGGTTTATCTTAGAAGATGCAGATGAAATCCGCCGGTTTAGACGAGCGCCGTGTACTCAACGCCACTGAAGCGGCGGAACTCTTCGACACCAATCGCACAGCCCTGCACCGCTATCTCTTATCTGCGGGGATCGCCTCCGCCGATTGCGACGAAGTCGTGCAAGAGACTTTTCTTGCCCTGGTTCATCACCTGTCGCGGGAAAAGCCCCGTGACAATCTTCGTGGTTGGCTCTTTCGCGTTGCTCACAACTATGCTTTGAAGCTCAGGATGCGAGCCTCTCGAAGCGCGGAACTCTTGGATCTGCATCGCGATCCATTGCCAGATCCAGAACAGCGCGCGGTGTTGCAACAGCGCCAGCGGCGCTTGCTGGCCGTGGTTCGGGCACTTCCTGAACAGGATCGTGAATGCCTCTCGTTGCGAGCGGAAGGCTTCCGCTATCGCGAGATCGCAGAGATTCTCGGTATCTCGTTGGGCTCAGTGGCCAATGCGATGGCTCGTTCGCTCGACAAGCTCAGCCGTGTGGATAGCCGCGCATGAAGCATCCCTCGGATCAGGAACTGTTGCTTGCGGCCGATGGCGAACTGGATCGTGGCCATCTGGATTCGTGCGAGGTTTGCCGTGCGCGGGTGCAAGTGCTGGATAGAGCGCTTGCCGACTACCAGATTGCACAACGGCAGACTCGTGCGGCTCCTCCCCAGCCCTCTGGCTACTATTGGTTCGGTGGTGCGGTTGCCGCGCTGTTGGCTTTGACGATTTGGATGCAGGCCTCGCCGTTCGCGCAAGGCGGTCCGGATCCGAAGTTGACTCCTGGAGCTTTTGCTTCTTCTGTGTCTTGCGTTGCGGACGTGCAGCCGCCCGCGATTTCTCTCGCTATGGCGACGGAGGTGTTCGGAAGTTACGGGATCGCGAAGCCGATTCCTGGCGAGTTTGAAGTGGACTATCTGATTCCGCCGGACTTGGGCGGTACCGCGGATCCGCGCAATTTGTGGCCCCAGCCCTATTCGCGAGGGGTCTGGAATTCACGGGTCAAAGATGCCTTGGAAGACCGGCTGAAGGTACTTGTATGCGCCGGCAAAATGGGACTTGCCGACGCGCAGCGCGACTTACAAAACGGCTGGGTGGAAGCCTACAAGCGCCACTTCAAGACACAGCAGCCATTGTACGAGCACGCGGGCTTCATTAAGGACCGGGCATGGGAATAGACGCCGCGAAGTACCGGTGCGCAAATTTCTGGCTGGAATTCGGCGGAATTCTGGTATCATCTCCCCAGGGGAGCGTTCCTGCGACGCAGGTTTGGCCTTCTAAAAATTGATCCTATGCAATTTGTCATGGAATCCGGCTCGTCTCGAAAACACTGGTGTGCAGGCTCCTGCTCGTAAGAGTCCTTGGAGAAGTCTAAAAGTGTGCGGAGGATTCCCCCCATGTTTTTCCTGGGGTCAATGACGGAGGTTGAACCGCGGTGTGGTGCGTTCCCCTGCTGATCACTCTCCCCTCAAAAAATGAAGCTCCTCTTTATCGGTGACGTTTATGCGTCGCACGGACGCAAAATCGTTTCCGAAAACCTGAAGTCCATCGTTGCGGAACATTCGATTGACCTGATCATTGCCAACGTCGAAAATTCAGCCGGCGGATTCGGCGTCACTCCCCTGATCGCGGAAGACATGTTGAGCCAAGGCGTCGACTGCATGACCTCCGGTAACCACATCTGGGACAAGCGCGAAATCTACGATTACTTCACTCGGCAGCCTCGCTTGATTCGCCCCGCGAACTATCCGCAAGGCCCTGGAAGTGGCTTGTACATTGGCCAAACTAAGGGCGGGATCCCGTTTGCGGCGATGAATTTGCAGGGTCGTACCTACATGATCCCGACCGATTGCCCGTTTCAAAAGTCGGATGAGTTGCTGCAGCAGATTCCAGATGAGGTAAAGATCCGGTTTGTGGATTTTCACGCCGAGGTCACTTCCGAAAAAGTCGCGATGGGCTGGCATTTGGACGGACGCGTGACGGGAATGGTGGGTACGCACACGCATATCGCCACTGCCGACACACGCATTCTTCCGGGAGGAACCGCATACCAGACGGACGCGGGAATGACGGGATCTTATGCCGGGGTGATTGGCGTTCAGCGCGATCTGATTCTCTACAAGTTCAAGACCGGGATGCCTGTCAAAATGGACGCAGCCGAAGGCAACGTCGAGATGCATTGCGTGGTGATTGAGGCCGACGAATCCACAGGCAAGGCGACGAGCGTCTATAGACTGACGCGTTCGCGCTGACCGATCGTGCTCATTGCGGTTGCCGCGAGCAGCGTCAAGAGTGCGAGTGCCGCCACAACTGACCAAGGCTTGTCCGCAAGTGAGATGAGGAAGGGCAGCGGCGTCGAGACGAAGGTCGCGACGATGCGCAGCCGCTTCTCTGTATTTTCAAAGAGCGCCAGCCAGACTGGCAACAGCATGAGCCCGGCATCGTAGCCGTAGACGTGAGGAGTCACAAGCAGGCCGGCGACGGCCGTTGCGAGCCACCAGCGCCATCGCGGAGCGTTTCGGATCGCGATCCACCAACCGATGGCGACGAGCAGCGTACAGGCTGCCCAAACGGCATTGTTGCCATCCGCGAGATTGGCGGCGATCGATTGGGTGTTGATCATCAGTTCCGGCGATGGCGACAGCCGTTCTAAATCTTTGTTGGTAAGCATCGCAACGTAGTGTTTCGCGCCGGTAATTCCGCCCAGTGCGAGCGAAGCCAGTGCTTCGACGGCACCCACAAGCGAGAAGCCTGCCAGCATCTTCCACTCGTGGGCAACCAGCATCGCGAACGGCCAGAGCAGGAACAGGTGGAATTTCACGAGTCCAAGCGCTAGCACCGCGCCGGAGGCAAGAGGCTTGTCCAATCGCAGTAGATGATACGAGGCGACGCTGATGACCAGCATGACCGTGCAATCCTGACCGCTGGCGATTCCCAACGCTGTTGGCAGATACAGCGCGCTGAACACCAGTGAATCCGCAGGATATTGGCGATAGGCCCAATACCAACAGCCGAACAGCAGCAATGTTTGGGACGCGATCCAAACCCAGAACGCGCTCTCGAAGGGGATCAGGGCGAGCGGTGCCAAGACCAAAGCGTAGACATGCGGACGTACGAAGGGAACCAGGTCAGGCAACCGCGGGACATAGACTCGCTCTTGCTCGAGTTGAACGTCAATTGCGTGCAGTTCGTTGAACCTGCCGTCGAGGGCGAGCTTCGCGCCGGTGTAGATGTTGAGAAAGTCGTGATGTTTCGAGGTGGGCGTGATCATCGCCCCCATAAACGTCCACATCGAGGTCGCGAGGACGATCAGCGCCCAGTTTGCAATCGAGACTGTTTTCTTGTCGGTCAAACAATACTTTTGATCACGTTGCCCTCGAGTTCGGTCAGCCTTTCGCGGCGGCCCTGATGGAGGACGCTGAGCTGGTGCTGATTGAGACCGAGCTGATGCAGGATCGTAGTATGTATATCGCGCAAATGATGGGGTTCCTGTACAGCGTGCAGGCCGATGTCGTCGGTGGCTCCAACGATGGATCCGCCTTTGATGCCTCCGCCGGCCATCCACATGGTGAAGCCAAGATTGTGGTGGTCGCGACCTTTGCCGCCTTCGGCTTCGGGTGAGCGTCCAAACTCACCGCCCCAAACAACCAGCGTGGTATCGAGCAATCCGCGCCGCTTCAAATCCTGGATGAGTGCGGCGACAGGCTGATCGCTTTGCGCGGCCATACGCGGATGGTTCTCTTCGATGTCGGCGTGGGCGTCCCACTGTTGATCGCCGGGACCTCCGCCGTGCACCAGACAAACGAATCGGACACCTTTCTCGACGAGCTTGCGGGCGAGCAGGCAGCGGCGGCCCATGTCGTCGGTCGGTTGCTTGCCGACGCCGTAAAGATCGAGCGTTTCCTGTGATTCCTTCGAGATATCGAACACCGCGGGAGCTTCCGTCTGCATGCGGAACGCAGTGTCATAGCTCTGAATCCGTGCCGCGTATTCAGGATCGGTGAAGCCTTGATTCGCTTCATTCAACTCGCGGATCAGCTTCAATGTCTTGCGGCGGTCTTCGAGATCCACGCCTGCGGGCATGTTGAGATTCAACACGGGAGTCTTTCCAGGACGCAGCATCGTCGGTTGATACACAGCAGGCAGCCAACCGTTCGAATACATCGGCTGTCCGGCTTCCAAAGCACCGCGCGGGTCCGGCAGCACACAGTAGGCGGGCAGCGATTCGCTTTCCGATCCGAGGCCGTGAATCACCCAGGAGCCTACGCTGGGAAATCCGGGAATGATGCGACCGGTCATCAACTGATACTGCGCGGCCGAGTGAACCACCATGTCGCCATGAACGGAGCGGATCATGGCGAGTTCGTCGACGATCTTCGCCTGATGCGGAAACAGATCGGAGACATCGATGCCGCTCTTGCCGTACTTCTTGAACGTGCGCTTCGTTCCCATCAAGCGCGCGTCTTTGGATACAAACTGATACTTGGCTTCGCCGAAATGCGCGGGACGCTTCTGGCCGTTGAGTTCATTCAGCAGCGGTTTAGGATCGAAGGTTTCGATATGACTGGGTCCGCCGGCCATGAAGAGAAAGATGACGGATTTGGCTTTGGGCGTCTCGTGGGGAGGCTTTGCGGTCAAGGGATTCGCGGCCTGCAGCGAATCCTGATAGAGCATCGAAGTAAACGCCAGAGCTCCAAAGCCGTTGAAGGCATCGCAGAGCCATTCACGGCGGTTTCTAGTCGGTCTCGAGTGTTCAGGCATATGCTACTCCACGTAGAGAAAAGCGTTCAGGTTAAAGAGTGCGAGCGTAAACTCATGCGCAGGCTGCGTTTTCAGGAACTGTTCGGACAACTTGCGCTCGGCTTCGGTCGGGGCGCGGCCAGCGATCCACCGCCAGGCAAGTTGAATCTGCTTGGCCCGATCCTTACCCGCATGTTCCACCATTCGCGCTGTCAGAGCATCCGCCATTTCGTTGGAAATACGACCGTTGAGGAGTTCCAGCGCTTGCGGTGCATGGGTCGAAGCTTGGCGCTGCGGGCAACTCAGCAGGAGATCGGCCGAGTCGAACACTTCCATGAAGGGCAATCGCAAGTTCCGCTTTGAGATCAGATAGAGGCTGCGGCGATCCAGGTCCTTCGCATCTTTGTTCACGGCCCATTGTGAGGGCTTGTAAAGCAAATTGATGAGTTCCTGCTCAACGGGAATCATCACGCTGGGTCCGCCCTCTTTGAGGTTCAGGCGTCCGGTGGCGGCGAGCATCGCATCGCGGATCTCTTCCGCTTCGAGGCGGCGCTTCGGAAAGCGCCACAGCCATTTGTTTTCGGGATCCTTCTCGGTCGCCTCCGCGCTTTGTGTTTGGGAGGACTGCCGGTAGGTTTCGCTCAGCAGAATCAGCCGGTGAAGCGGCTTCCACTTCCAGCCGCCCTCCACAAACTTGTTGGCGAGAAAATCGAGCAGCTCGGGATGCGAGGGGCGCTGGCCCATGCGTCCGAAGTCGTTGGGGGTGCCGACGAGTCCGCGACCGAAGTGAGACAACCATGCGCGATTCACGGCCACGCGCGCGGTCAGGGGATTGTCGTCGCGAGCGATCCACTTGGCGAGTTCGGTGCGAGGGGCCTTGACTTCCGCACCGAGTTCCGGCGCGCCGTCTTCCAATAGAACACCCAATGAGCGGGGACCGACTTGATCGCCCGGTTTCGAATATTCGCCGCGATGCAGCACATGAACGGGCTTGAATTTCTCGTAGTTATTGGAAACGCTGAACAGCGCGGGCAGAGGCTCGGGCAGCTTGTCTTCTGTCTCTTTGACCTTGGTCTGCATGCGCATCAGGTCGTCGCCCTGTAGACCCTTCATCTGCGCTTTGAGCTGCTTGATCTCAGCGTCCACTACATCTTTGCGGGCCTTCCACGCAGACTGTTCTTCTGTGCTCGACAGTGGGACATCGTTCTCATCCACGGCAGCGAAGTGCGCCTGCATCCGGTAATAGTCTTTCTGACGGATCGGGTCGAACTTGTGGTCGTGGCAACGTGCACATCCCACCGTGACGCCGAGTAAAGCCGCGCCGACGATGTTGGTCATCTCGGTGAGTACTTCGTTCCGGCTCGATGCAACTTCCTGATTTCCGGCGTTCTTGCGCAGTGCTGAGAGACGATTGAAGCCGGCCGCAATGCGCAGTTCATGATTGCCGGGATCGAGTTCGTCGCCCGCGAGTTGCTCAGTGAGGAACTGCGTATACGGTTTGTCCTGATTGAAGGCCCGGATCACGTAGTCGCGATAACGCCACGCGTCCGGACGATGCGTGTCATATTCGAAGCCATCGCTTTCCGCATAGCGAACGAGATCGAGCCAGTGCTGGCCGTAGCGTTCACCATAGCGAGGGCTCGCAAGCAGGCGATCCACCAGCTTGGACCAAGCCTGTGGCGATTCGTCGGCGACAAACGCATCGATCTCTTGCGGTGCCGGTGGCAAGCCTGTGAGGTCGAAGGTCACGCGGCGGATCAGCCGCAGTTTGTCGGCGGGGGGCGAAGGCTTCAGTCCTTCTTTGGCAAGTTTGGCTCGAATGAAGCCGTCAATCGGATTGCGATCCGGTTCTGGAACAACGGGCTCAGAGCGCTTCTGAAAGGCCCAGTGGCGACGTTCGGCTGCCGTGTAGTCGGCTGCGATCGAATGAATAGCGGCAATGGCGAACAGCGACAATGCGACACGCATAGGTTTGTGGTTAACTGCTCGCCATGATATCACTTGAAGCAGTGACGAGTTCTCTTATCTTTACCCTGCTGCTGGTTGGATCCACTGCCGCACAGGAGGACTTTCCCAAAGACTTCTACGATCTGAAGATTGAGAAGATGGGTGGCGGCTACCGCTTTGCCGATGGCCCGGTCTGGACTCCCGATCGCAAGCTGCTGTTCGCCGAGGTTCCTTCGAGCACCATCTATATTTGGAATCCAGGCCAAAAGATCGAACAGTTGCGAGGCAACTCCAATGGTGCGCAGGCGATGACGTTCGACCACCAGGAACGGCTCTATACCTGTGAATCGAAGGCGCGGCGGTTGGTGCGAGTCGACAAGAAAGGTAGGCTCGAAGTGCTGGCGGACAAGTGGGAGGGGAAGCGGCTCAATGGCCCGAACGATGTTGTCGTTCGCAAGGATGGCAACGTGTACTTCACCGACTCGGTTTTTGGTGCCGCGTACGAAAAGCGCGATCTCGATTTCAATGGTGTTTACCGGATTGGCGCCAAGGGTGAGTATCAATTGATAGCGAAGTGGAAGGGGCGTCCGAACGGGATTGCGATTTCCCCCAACGGATCGCGGCTGTACGTAACGAATTCCGATGAGCGGACGATTGTTGAGTTCGATCTAGACAAGGCTGGCGTTGCGACGAACGAGCGCTTGCTGACAAAGGGCATTCACGGCGTTCCGGGCGGCGTTCGCTGTGACACGAAAGGCAATCTCTACGTTGCTGCTGCCGGGATTTCGATTCATGCGCCGGATGGCAAGTTGATCCGTGAAGTAGAGCTTGCCGACGGACCCTCGAACCTCGCGTTCGGCGAGAACGATCTGCAGAGCTTGTTTGTGACGACAAGGCATTCGCTGTATCGCGTGCGGGTGCCATTCAAGGGTTGGGTCCCGTACTTGCAGCCTGTGGGTCCGAATCTGCCGCAGCAGATCGGTGGTTAGTACCCGAGTTGGTGGGTACTAAAACCGGCCCAGTACCGAAGTTCAGTCTAATGTATTGACCTTAGCTCGGAATGGCTATATCTTCGGATTGTGGTTACTGATCAACGCAGATCCAAAAGATTCGACCTGAAGCTGACGATGCAACTGCTTCGGTGTGGTTCCAAGAGCATGGAAGCGTTCGCTCAAACGGCGAATGTGAGTTCAAACGGGGTGCTGTTTCATTCGGATATGAAGCCGTCTGTCGGCGATCCCCTGGAGTATGTTTTGACGCTGACGCCAGAATTGGGTCCGCGTAAGCCAGTAAAAATTTACTGTATGGGTAAAGTTGTGCGGCATGATGAAGATACGCGGACGGCGGCGACCCTGGAGCGGTACGAGTTTCTCAAAGCTTAGCTGCGAACCGATCAGGCTGTGGAGGGCCGCACCACGATCACAGAGGGGGAGTAGTAGGCGTCCACGCCTTTTCGCACAAGTGAGCGGAGAGCCTTGAACTTCCCAGGGGCGTCGAAAAGTAGGCAGTACTCGGTGTAGTTCAGACCATCTGAAGGGCCGTCGGTCACCATGCGGTTTCCCGTCGATTCCGCAACCATGCAGGTGACGCCGTAAACGAGGTTGCCATCTTTGTGGGTCTCGACAATCTTGTCGATAACCGCGATGTGGACTCCGCTTTGCCAGACGATCGAATCGCCGGCCCGAATCTCTTCGACTTTGGTCACCTTCGGGGCGTTGTCGCGGAAAAACGTTGCGCCTTTGCCCATCCAGTTTCCGCCGTAGAAGGCGGATGCGAATCCGCTGCAGTCGATTCCGACACTCGAATCGCAATACTTCTGGATGGAAGAGACCGAGGCATTCAGTAGATCGTAGTGGATGGCGAGTCGAATCGCCCAGCGGATGTCGTTTGGCGTGCCCTTGCCAATGTAAGGGCGCATCAGGTCTGGCCAGGTTGTGATGATCTGCCCGTAGTAGATGGTCTTGGTCCATCCGCTGCCCTCTGGCGTTGTCTGTGCTTCGATGAATCGATACTTACCCTTGGCAATGCGTTGACACTTCTTTTCAATCATCTTCCGAACCTTATCGTATTCGACGACGCCTGCTGCGGTTGAAAATTCCCCGCCTTCCTCGTGATTCCGGTACTCGTGGACATCGATCCCGAAAAGGGTCTGGCCGTTGGTGAGTGTGACGAACAGATCCCGGTACCCATCGTGTAGATCTACTGCCGACATGCTTTGTGTCTCCTCTCGACTCTCTAGCAACACTCCGAATAGCGGAACCGGCTTCGCGGTGTCCCTGATCCAGTGGCGCTGTGGCGGGCTGGTTCCTGTGCGCTCAATTGAGCTTTCAAATGAACAAGTGCAATCGCGCAGCGGACTGGGCCACTTTTTCTTGAAGCTAGGGTCTCAGGATTTTGGCGGGTCGAGTGCTTGTTCCAAGCCCAATCCGACGCGGCCGAGCGAGGTGACGGCGGTCGCCCGGTTCCTTGGGGGGTGCATGCCTTCGTTGTTGGTTCCGACAAAGACTTGCCTCCGATGCCGAGTTTCTCCATGCCCTAGCGAGGAATGCTCGCCTTCCGAAAGTCTGGCGAGCAGCAATAAAAGGATTCAAGAGAGCCCGGGCTTGCTCTCGTTGAACTGTGCGAAGAGATGTGGGAGCAGTTTGCCCTGTTCGTTTGCGAGGTGGAGATCTTTGAAGAAATCCACTCATCCAAGTAAGGGCGATTCACGCCATAGCGCCAGATGACAAACAGCGGAAGCGCCGCCAAGCACCTATTTCTTTTCCGCGATGGCGAAGAGTTGATTGCGGTTGGCGATGTAGAGGGTTCCGTTGGCGGGCACTGGCGTTGAGTAGACCGAACTGCCCATGTTCATCTCTCCGAGCAGCTTCTTTTCTTTGCCCGCTTTGAGGATCGCTACGTCGCCGTCTTCGTCGCCGAGATAGACGTTGCCGCCGATCACCATCGGGCTGCCCCATATCGCGGCCAGCATGTCATGCACCCAGAATGCCTGGCCTGTCTTGGCATCGATGGCGTGTAGGAAGCCGCTGAAATCCGAGTAGTAAAGAATGCCCTGGTAGATTGCACCGGTGGAGATCGAACGGCGGATTTTGTCGTAGTGCCACACCAATCCGGTCTTGGTGATGTCCCCGCGCTTGGTGGGATCGATGCAGTACAGGTGTCCAACGCCTTCGCCATGTTCCGGATCCTGCCCGTTGGCGATGTAGACTTTGCCATCCCAAATCACCGGCGTGCTGATAACCTCGTTGCGGGTCTTCGGCCAGACGGAATCCTTTGGATTCATGTCGAATTCCCACAGCTTGGTACCGTCGGTTGCATTGTAGCCGCGCACCCAGCCGTCACCTTCGCCCATCACGACCTGTAGAATGTCCCCGGACTTGCCCACTGCGGGTGACGACCATTGGCCGTGCAGAATGCGATTGCCGACATGGTTCTGTTCCCAGACGACCTTGCCGGTTTTCTTGTTCACAGCGATGATCGCAGGGGCTTTGGGCGATGGAATATTGACGTGACTCTCATCCTGTCCGTTTGAGGTGCTCAGATAGAGCATGTCGCCCCAAGCCACAACCGACGAGTTCGCCATGTTGTGCGGATGCGCTCCCAACTCTTCCATCATGTCGAGCTTCCAGATGGTTTTCGCACCACCCTTGCCGTCGCCGTTGACGTCGAGGCAGACGAGTTCGCAGCGGTTGTTCACGTAGTAGAGCAGTTCGCCTTCGACGAGCGGCGACGCGCAGACTCCCTGGAAAGGCCAATCGTTGACGCGTCCGGCGGGAAGCTTGGCGTTGGCATGCTGCCAGAGAAACTGGCCGTCGGATTCGCGGAAGCACATGAGCACACCGCGATCACCGGGTTCTTTGGGGTTGCGCAACCCTTCGTTGTTGGTGCCGACAAAGACTTTGCCTCCGGCGACTACCGGGTTGCCATAGGTCTGCGAGCCGAGCATCGACATCCACTTGATGTTCTTCTTGGTGTTGATATCCCAGGAGGTGGCGATGCCGGTCATGGACGAAACCATGTTGCGGTCCGGGGTTCCGCCCCACATGGGCCAGTCGGTTCCGGCTGGGTCGGAGGCCGACAGGAGCCAGGTCGTGGCGAACAGTGCGAATGTTCCGGCGAAGATTTTGAGCTTCATGGGTTGTTTAAATCCTAGGGTAACTAAAGATCAGACGGTTCTGGGCGGGGTTTGGTTCTTCGGCGGAGCGCTACAAGGAGGAATGCCGCGAATCGCTGGGATCCGCTGGGATATCGGCCCTTCGATGAACTTTCCGCAGACCTTCGCTATGCGGTTCGAGGCATCCGACAGAATCTGGGATTCGCGATGACTTCGGTCCTGGTGTTGGGAATGGCGATTGCGGTGAACACATCGTTCTTCACACTCTATGAGAACTATGTCCGGAAACCGTTGCCAATTCGCGCGCCGGAGCGCAACTTCGATCTTGTGGCGAGGCAAGCAGGCGGGAGAGGGAACTATTGGGCATTTTCGGAAATTGAAGCCTTGAGCAAAGTGTCGAGTTCGGCATTTGAAGGCCTGTACACCGAGGGGACATTTCAGATACGGATTCCCGAACCGCTAGCCAGCAAGGCTTTTGTGAATGCGGTAACTGCGAACTACTTTCCACTATTGGGCGGCCGGGCTGCCATGGGGCGTGTGCTGGGGGATGAAGACAAAGGTGCCGCGGTAGTGGTGTGAAGCGACGCCGGATGGCGGCGGCTGTTTCAGGCCGATCCGAATGCGATTGGCCGGATCGTGAAGGTTCGATCGACGCTGTTCACCGTGGTAGGCATCGCGCCGCCCGCGTTCATCGGATCCGAGGCTGTGGTTCCCGATTTGTGGGTGCACGCCAGCATGAAACCAGCGATGCGCGCGGACATGATTGCATTCGCGGGGGGCTCTGTCAGCGGGGTCTTGCGCGAAGGAGTTTCGCCTGACCGTGCCGCAGCGGAATTAACGGCGACCGCCGTCCACTTTGAGCGGGAAGCTGAACGCAAGGTGGGACGTATCGATCTCGAGCCACGCAGTTCGATTCTGCAGAGAAATGAGGGGTTGCAGGCGGCCGCGGCGATGATCTTCGGGGTTTTCTTTCTTGTACTGTTGATTGCTTGTGCGAATCTCGCGAACTTGCATCTCGCACGCGCCGCGGCCCGGACGCACGAGATGGGTATCCGGCTGTCTTTGGGTGCATCCCGGCTGCGGGTGATCCGGCAGTTGCTGACAGAGAGCACCGTGCTCGCATTGGTTGGCGCGGGGCTTGGCTTGCTGCTCGCAAAGGCAGGCGTCAATGGCTTGCAAAACTATCTGGTTTCGGCCGTCGCGTTCAGCGGGTTAACGACGGTTCCGACTGACATCGGTTGGCGAGTCTTCGTCTATACGGCTGCTGTTGGCGTGTTTGCTGGCCTTTGCTTCGGACTCTTGCCCTCACTGGAGGCGACCTCGCCGAGTCTCACGGCATCGAAAAAAAAGAGCAATCCGCGTTTGCGGGCAGGATCCGTCCGAAGCGGATGCGGGATCTGCTGATCTCGAGCCAAGTGGCGGCGAGCCTGATTCTGTTGATTCTCGCCGCGGTGCTGGTGCGGAACACGCAGCGGCTGTATGCTGCCGATCCTGGTTTCGATCTGGACTTGGTGCTGGATTCGGGAGCGCAGAATCCGAGCCGGGCTCTGGTGAATCAGACGCTGCGGGATCCCGCTGTGGCGAGTGCGTCGGTGGTGGCGCAGGTTCCGCTGTTTGGCGGCCGAGGGCCGTCGCCGTACCTCGTCGATGGCAGAACCGAACTCCTCGCATCCAATGCCGTGGATGAAAACTTCTTTGCGAAGCTTGCGCTGCCCCTTCTGCAGGGCCGTGGGTTCACGCGGCAAGAGGCGGATCGTGGCGCGAGCGTCGCGATGATCAGCGAAGCCACGGCGCAGAAGTTATGGCCCGGCGAGGGGTCAGTTGTTGGCCGCACGTTTCAGCAGACCGAACCTGTCCGTACTTTGGAAGTAATCGGGGTGGTGCCGGACGTAATCAGCGGTTTCTTCTTTCAGGGTCGAGATAAATCTGCCGTCTATACGCCTGTTTCCGCCTGGGAACCGGATGCTCTTGCTGTGATGGTGCGCAGTCGCGGTTCATTCACGGCGACAATCGCGGCATTGCGACTGCTTTCGACCGAAATGGATCCGACACCGCTGCGCAAGATCGCATCCATGCAGCGCTTCCCATTGAGGCTGCCGCGGTCATCGCCGGGGCACTGGGCCTGTTGGCATTGGCTCTCACGTGCATTGGGCTCTATGGTGTGGTCAGTTTTGCGGTGACACAGAGGACGCGCGAGATTGGGATTCAGATGGCGCTTGGGGCCGAGCCTCTGCGCATTGTCTGGCAGATCGTGTTTGGAGCCTCGAAGCAGGCGATGATTGGTATCGCCGTGGCACTACCGATGTGTCTCGTACTTTCGCGCTTGGCGGAGTCGAGCATGTTGCGGATCGAAACGTTCGAATGGAGCGCCTACGTGCTGAACCCGGCGCTACTGCTGCTCGTCGCTATCGCGTCGTGTCTGTTGCCTGCGCGGCGGGCTGCCGGTGTGGGTCCGATGGTGAGTCTGCGTCAGGATTGACGCCGGAAAAAGCGAGAAGTGCGCGATGCAACTCCACAAGTTCGATCGGCTTGGGCACGAAGCCATTCATTCCAGCCTCGATGCAGCGTTCGCGGTCGCCCGGTAACACGGATGCAGTGAGCGCGATGATGGGAGTTTCGAGTCCGGCTTGGCGAAGCGCGATGGATGCTTCGTAACCATCGAGTTCCGGCATGTGGCAATCCATCAGGATGGAATCGTAGGTGTTCTTCGCAGCCAACTCCAAAGCCTCGCGCCCGTTGTTGGCGAGATCAACGGCACATCCGAGCTTGCGCAACATTTCGGTTGCGACCAACTGATTGATGCGATTGTCTTCGACGAGCAGAACTCGCGCGGGGATCCGGCTCAACCGGGCCTTGGGCTTTACCGGTGGAACTGCGCTGGTGGGTGCGAGCCGCAGTGGAATCTCCACCACGAATTCGGAACCCACCTCGATTTGGCTGCTGACCCGCACTCGGCCGCTCATGAGGTCCACTAGCCTCTTGCAGATGGACAGACCTAGGCCTGTGCCGCCGAAGCGGCGAGTGGTCGATGCATCGCCTTGCACAAAGCGCGCGAAGAGTGAATCGAGCTTTTCCGCAGCAATCCCGATGCCCGTATCGCGAACGGAGATGGTGATCCAAGCGTTTGCTAAGGCTTCGTCGACCTGCGCATCGAGCGCCACGAGAACATGGCCCTTCGTGGTAAATTTCACTGCGTTGCCAACTAGATTTGCAACCACTTGCCGGATGCGCAGCGCGTCTCCCCAGACGGTCTTTGGCAAATCGTCGGAATGCGACACTCGGAGTTCCACGCCTTTGGCCGACGCCTGTTCTCGGAACAATGCTGTCACTTCGGTGGCGATTTCTTCGATGGAGACGAGTGTTTCTTCCAGCCGCATGCGTCCAGAATCGATGCGGGAAAGATCGAGGATGTCGTCGAGCAAGCTGCGCAGGGATTGGGCCGACGAATCGAGGGTTTCCATTCTCTTTCGCAAGGCTGGATCGAGAGGTTCGTCGAGGATCAAGCTCGCCATACCGATTACGCCGTTGAGCGGTGTGCGGATCTCGTGGCTCATCGTTGCCAGGAATTCGGCCTTGGCAACCGCCGCCTGTTCCGCCTGTGCCTTGGCGCGGTACAGTTCCATTTGTGCGCGATTCGCTTCCGTGATGTCGCGAATCAAGAAGGCGTGGCCGATCTCGTAGCCATGGTTGCGGATGATGGCCACGCGCAGTTCCAAGACGAAGCTATTGCGGTCCAGTGCAGAGAATTCTCCCACCGGCGGAATGGCGAGGCCGAAAGACTCCAGGAGTTCGCGGGTATTTCGTTCGAAGTAAGCCGCCTCATCCATACCTCCAAGCATCCGGATCGCGGCGGAGTTGATGTCGACGGTCCTTCCATTGGCATCGGAAACCAGTACGCCGTCCTGCATCGATTCCACCACGACGTCTCGCGCCACCGGCATCAGGCCGAGTTTGGAACCGCGGCCTAACAGGAATAGATAGGCGAGGCTGCAGACGCCGATGGAAAGGCCGGTGATGCTGATTTGCCGAGCCCAGCCAATTCCATGCTGTGAGGTCTGGATGATCGATCCTAGCATCGGCAGCACCACAAGGCCGATGAGAGTTGCGGATTGGACTCTCTGCAGCCGGCTTCTCGACGACGACCACGACTGAGCGAGGATGGTAATTCCGATCAACGCGCCGCCGTATCCGACAATGTGTTCGAGAGCGGCGAACCTGCCATAGATCGGCCAGGCGAAGCCGACCGGAGGCCCCGGGTCGAAAGTGTAGCCAAGCTTGAGGAGGTTGGTCGACCATTTGACCGTCAATACCAACGCGGGACAGATCAGCACAAGCCGCATCCGACGGGTACTCAAGCCTTTGGCATCGGCTTGCCACATGGAAAGAGGAAGCATCAGGGCGCTGGCGTAGAGCCCGGCGGTGGCGGTCATCTCATAGCCGACAATTCCCAGCCATGGCTGGCCGGCGGCTCGCATCAGCACCGCACCGAGGTTCCATAGGCTGGCCAGCGCCGCAATCCAGAGAGCCAAACCCGCGCGGGGATCGGTTCGCAGGCTCCAGTAGGCGCGAACCGCCCATGCCGTGAGAATCATGGCAAGGGCATTCGGAACCAAGTGCTGGAGAGATTCTAGTATGAAGACAGTGTGGTTCAAACCGTTGTAATCCTCTAATCGGCACAGAATCCGTTTTCGTTGAGTCCGGCGGGATACAATAGCGAATACAAGATGAAAGCCCGTGTTTACGTAATGATGAAGCCTTCTGTGCTCGACGCGCAGGGGCAGGCTGTGCGCACCGCATTGCAGTCGATGGGGCATGGCATAGTGCAGGATGTTCGCCAAGGCAAGTATTTCGAGCTCGATCTCAATGCCACCGATCGCGCCGCCGCCGCCACCGAGCTCGAACAGATTTCGCATGAGATTCTGTCGAATCCGGTGATTGAGCAGTACCGCGTCGAAATCGTCGACTAGAATTTCAAATCAAAGTCCCAGTACTTCCGTACGGCGTAGTTTACACCTTAGTACTGTGTACTGGTTCGTCTAGTCCCGTACACTAAAAGTATGTGCGGGATTGTTGGATACGTTGGCGACAAAAAAGCCACTCCGGTGATTGTTGACGGTTTGCGCCGTCTCGAATATCGCGGTTATGATTCGGCAGGCATTGCGGTTCTCGAGGGATCGAACGGAACGTCGAAATTGGCGGTTCGCAGGGCTTCGGGTAAGCTGCGCAATCTGGAAGAAGTTCTCCGTCTGAGTCCGGTTGAGGGCACGTACGGCATTGGACACACGCGTTGGGCGACGCACGGCCGTCCCACTGAGGAGAACGCGCATCCGCATCGGGATGCGACTGGTGAATTCGCGGTGATCCACAACGGGATTATCGAGAATTACATGCAGCTCAAGCAGAAACTGCAGGACGAAGGCGTTGATTTCGTCACAGAGACCGACACGGAAGTGATTCCGCATCTCATCGCCAAATACTTCCATGGCAATCTCGAGGACGCGGCGCGCGAAACGATCCGGCAACTGCACGGTGTTTTTGCGATGGCCATCATCTCGCGCAAGGATCCGAACAAGATCATTGCGGCGAGGCAGGGTCCGCCGGTGGTGATTGGCTTGGGGCAGGGTGAGTACTTTGTCGCCTCGGACGTGCCCGCGATTCTGAGTCACACCCGCGACGTGATCTTCCTGCACGACGGCGATATGGCGGTTCTCACGCCTGAGGGCGTGAAGCTGACGGACTTCAACGGCAAGACCATCAGCCGCCCGGTGTCGCGCATTCTATGGGATCCGATCATGGCGGAAAAGGGTGGCTATAAGCATTTCATGCTCAAAGAGATCTTTGAGCAGCCGCGTGCGATTCGAGATACGATGCTGGGCCGCATTGGGCAGGAAACCGGCCGCGTGTTCCTCGACGAGATGGAGATCGGCGACAAGGATTTCCGCGAGTTCGAGCAGGTCAAGATCATTGCTTGTGGCACCAGTTGGCATGCAGCGCTGGCCGGCAAGTTCATGATCGAGCGACTGGCGCGCATTCCTGTGGAAGTCGATTACGGCAGCGAGTTCCGCTACCGCGATCCGATTATCCAAGCCAAGACGCTGACGGTTGTCGTTTCGCAGTCCGGTGAAACTGCGGATACGATGGCTGCTTTGCGCGAAGCCAAGGCGAAGGGTGCGAAGACGCTGTCGATCTGCAATGTGGTGGGATCGATGATGACTCGCGAATCGTCGGGTACGCTCATGACGCATGCCGGGCCTGAAATCGGTGTCGCATCCACCAAAGCATTCACCTGCCAGTTGACCGCTTTGTTCATTCTGGCGATGCATCTTGGACAGATCCGGGGCAAGTTGAGCGATGAACAATCGAAGACGTTGATGCATCAGTTACTGCATCTGCCCGCGCAGATGGAAGGGATGCTTTCTGGCGAACACGGCTATGACGAGCTTTCGAAGAAGCTGTTCCGCGCGACCGACTTTTTGTATCTGGGGCGGGGCATTCACTTCCCGATGGCCCTCGAAGGCGCGCTGAAGCTGAAAGAGATCTCCTACATTCATGCTGAAGGATATCCGGCTGGCGAGATGAAGCATGGTCCGAATGCGTTGATTGACGGGAATCTGCCGGTGGTTGTGATTGCGACGCGCGATCCGCAGGATCCGGAAAGCCAGATCCGCTACGAGAAGACGCTTTCGAATATTCAGGAAGTGAAGGCGCGCGAAGGCATCGTGGTTGCGATTGCCTGCGAAGGCGATCTGGATATCGGCAAGGTTGCGGAGCACGTCATCTATATACCGCAGACGTGCGAACTGCTACTGCCGATTCTGGAAGTGGTGCCGCTGCAGTTGATCGCTTATTACATTGCGGTTCGCCGCGGATGCGACGTGGATCAGCCGCGCAATCTGGCCAAGAGCGTCACGGTCGAGTAGGTGCGGCAGGCAGTCAATCAGTTCGAGATCCGGACCCGCGGCAAGGGCTTTTCCGACTTCACTCGCGAAGTGGAAGCCTGGGTTCGCGGGTCTGGTATCGAGACTGGGCTGCTGACGCTGTTCTGTCAGCATACGTCCGCATCGTTGTTGATTCAAGAGAATGCGGATCCGGATGTAGTTCGCGACCTCACCGATTACTTCGAGCGGATCGCGCCGGAAAACGATCCCCGCTACCGCCATACGATGGAAGGACCGGATGACATGCCGGCCCACATCAAGACGGCTCTGACCTCATCGCACTTATCGATTCCCGTGATGCGCGGCGCTCCCGCGCTGGGAACCTGGCAGGGCATCTATCTGTTCGAACATCGCTGTCATCCCCATCGGCGCACTGTTGCCGCGCATTTGGCCGGTGAATGAGGGACGCAACTCTCGTGCTCAGCACGCGTTATATTCAAGTACATGTTCTCAGGGGTTCGTTGCTTATTTTGGATACTCGTGTTCATGTTTTTCTGGCCCAGGCTTCTGGCGGCGGCGGATTCTAAGATAGGCTTCGTTGGCAGTCAGCCTTGCCGTACTTGCCATCCCAACGTTACTTCCACTTTTTTTCGCAATCCACACCACAAGAGCACGGTGAACGAGTCGCTTGCGCCGGAGAAGCAGGGTTGCGAATCCTGCCATGGTCCTGCGAAGGAGCATGTGGAAGGGCGTGGAGACAAGAGCAAGATCTTTGCCTTTTCTGTCAAGAATCCACGGCAGATTGTGGATCGCTGCCTCACTTGCCACTCTGAGACTCTGTCGCGCGCGAACATCCGCCGGTCGGAACATACGCGAGCCGATGTTGTTTGTACCAACTGCCATTCGATTCACAAGCCTGCCACTCCGAAAGCGCTGCTGGCGAGCAAGCAAGTGGACCTCTGTTACCAGTGCCATCCCAATGTTCGGGCGCAGTTTTCAATGCCCTTCAAGCACCGCGTCAACGAAGGCTTCATGACCTGCAGCGATTGTCACAATCCGCACGGAACCAATGCGCCGACGTGGCGAGCGGCGGGGCGTCCGAGGATGGTGGATCAGGGCCTCAACAACGAACAGACCTGTTTGAAGTGTCACACCGACAAGCGCGGACCCTTTGTGTTCGAGCATGCCGCGACTCGTGTGGACGGTTGCGAGACCTGCCATATTCCTCATGGATCCGCCAATGCGCGCTTGCTCAAGCGGCCAACGGCTTTCCCGCTTTGCCTGGAATGTCACAACGGGACGCCAGGGTTTGGACGTACCACGGAAGGGATCCCGGCCCAGTCGAGCAGTCACAATATGGCGGACCCACGGTATCAGAACTGCACATCGTGCCATGTTCGGATCCACGGCTCGAATTCGAGCGGAAAGTTCTTGAGATAGGAGCGAACATGCGAATTACATACACGTTCCTGATTCTCCCGATGGTCGCGGTGGCACAACCGACGGTTGCGCCGACGAATGAGTCCGTAGGCACGGTTCGCGGGGACAATCGCGGCAGCTACAACATCCTGCAGTCGTTCGAGACCGGCTATCGCTTCCGATCTGTCGGCGGCGATGTTGGCAAGTACAACGCCGATGTGAACTATGGCAACGGCTTGCGACTGCTTTCGAGCAGCCTCAGCGTCACTAGCCGCGAAGGCCGCGGAGGCTTGTTCGACGAGATCATGTTGAGCACGCAGGGGTTGGGCAACGATCCCTATCAATCGTCGACGCTGCGGGTGCAGAAGAACAAGCTGTATCGCTACGACATGCTGTGGCGCGCGAACGACTACAACAACGCCGCGCTTCCGATTGCGCTTGGACAGCACGCGATCAACACCACGCGACTGCTGCAGGATCACGACATTACGCTGCTTCCGCAGTCTAATTTGCAGATGTTTGCGGGCTTTTCGCGCAATACGCAGACAGGGCCAGCGCTCACCACCGCCAATGTGGGAGATCACGCGGGCGATGAGTTTACTCTATTTTCGAATGTCCGGAGGCAGCAGACGCAGTATCGAGTGGGCTTTCAAGCGAAGCTAGCGGGCATCAAGATGAACGTCTTGCGCGGGTGGGAAAACTTCAAGGAAGACACGCCGTTCAACCTTGGCGCTTCCGCTGGCGCGAACACCGCGGATCGCAACATGTTGAGCTCGTATCGCCGCGCGGAGCCTTATCACGGCACGAGCCCGTTCTGGCGCGTCGCGTTGTTTCGCGAGCAGAGTGAGGTTTGGGCCGTAAACGGACGCTTCACTTACACCGATGGTCGGCGTAACTTTGTGTCCGACGAGAATTTACTTGGCGGCACCCGATTCGGTGCCTTGAACCGGCAGGTGCTGGTTTTCGGAGATGCCAGGCGACCTGTGGCTACCGGCAACCTGACGCTCAGCCTGTTTCCTGTGGAAAGAGTCACTTTGACCAATCACACCGCCGTCTCGAACGTCCGTATGGATGGCAATGCGACCTATCGTGAGGTGAACAGCGCCAACCTCGATCTTGAGCAGTTCAGTTATCAATACTTGGGGATCCGGATGATCTCCAACGCGTCGGATGCCTCGATCACGGCGTCAAAATGGCTGACTTTGGTGGCTGGATATCAGTTCACCGACCGGCGGATTCGCTCGGTTGAATCCGAACGGTTCTTCGACGGCGACCCGGAAAGTCTGCGGGGAGATCAGACGAATCGGGTTCATTCCGGTCGCTTCGGACTACGTATCCGGCCTCAGAAAGCCTTAACGATTACCTTAGACTCTGAAGTTGGACGGGCAGACACGCCGATCTATCCTACGAGCGACCGTAACTTCCATATTCTGGGAGGGCGGGTGCAGTACAAGACGAAGAACCTGATGCTGGCAATGTATTCGCGCGCCAACTACAACTTCAATTCGACGAACCTCACGAGCTTCAGTTCGAAAGCCCGGAACTATGGTTTGGATGGTTCGTGGACCGCGACTTCGAAACTGACGGTGAACGCGGGCTATGCCAAGTTGCACTCGGATACGCTATCGGGCATCGCTTTTGCCGCAGTGCAGCGCCGCCAGACGGGATTCTATTCCTATCTCAGCAATCTGCATTCGATTTATGTGAATACTCACCTGACGATTGCCAGCCGCGTCGATCTGCTGGTTGGTTTGTCGCGGGTGGAGGATACGGCGGACGGCGTTGACCGGGTGGGTCCGCTTTATCAGGCAGGCAGTCGGCCTTTCTTCTTTTCGGCGGAGACATTTCCTCTGGCGTTCACATCGCCGATGGCGAGAGTGTCGGTCAAGCTGCTTCCCAAATTGCGGTGGAACGTGGCTTACCAGTATTATGGCTACCGTCAGGACTTTGCCACCCGCATCATTCCCAATCAGGGCTATCGGGCGCATACTGGATTTACCAGCCTCACTTGGGCCTTCTAAACGAACATGCTTTACTTCGACGCAACGCCGGTGAATTTCACGTTGATGCTCGTGCTTGCCTTAGGGGGCTGGGCGGTGCATTCGGCCTCAAAGCAGCGCGTCGATGTGAACGTGCCCTTGATCTTCTATGCGGTGATCCTGCTGTTCAATCGCTTGGCGGACAAGGGCCTCAATGTGCCGCTCATTCTGGCTGGAATCGTGTTGGCCAGCCTGATCCGCTTCGAGTTCCTCAACAAGGGATTTATCAAGTGGATCAGCTATGCGCAGATGGGGATACTGATCCTTATTTTGTGGAATGGGCTGGTAGCGATCTTCGGGCCTGGGCTGGCGCTTCGCGTTTGATTCATTTTTTTGCTTGAATTCGTAACCGGACTTCGGTATCATGAAAGCTCCCACACTTCTATGAAAGGAGGCCGTGTATCCAATTGAATTCGAATCATTCCACTGATTCCGTAGTTTGGCGCACGCGCCTGCTTTCGCTTCGTCCGTCGCCAGCGCGCCTCACATAGCGCTCCGACTGCTTCCGACAATTCCCCAATTTCTGTGTCCGGTGCCTGTCCTGCGTTTGCGGGCGTCGTGAACTTCAACCTTCGATCTCTCGGGGCCTTGGCCGTCCTATTGCTCAACGAGCCAAAACATTTGCCTAGAGAATTGTTTCGAACACAAAGTGAACGCCTTGGTGAAAGGAGACGTATCTCATGAGTAAGACTCTTCTGCAGTTGAAGGTTGTCAACGCGACCGAGCGGAACATCCCGGCACCTCGGTTGTGCGACCTCTGTGCCAACGGCGCGGTGCTGCGCGGACACGCGCGGGCACCCGAATCCGCTGAATTACGGAGGGAAGAGGTCATTTGCCTGTTTCTAGGCCGTGTGATTGAAATCGATGTGACCGAGTGCAACCGGTATGTGGATCGCTTTCCATCGCCCGGAAACGACGCCGCTCAGGCTGTTTCGGAGACTGCTTGGGTGGCTTGAAAGGAATGATGAACATGCAGGCGATCTCTGCGGGATGTCAACGTTTTTTGCTCACTGGATGCGATTCCGGCGTTTATCGCGCGGATCGTTTCTTGCCCGCGCCGGAGCGTGCGCAAACCTTTGTTCGCGCTCTGGAGGCTGCGGGTCCAGAAACCTTTCAGGAACTCACCTCCTTTTCAAACGCTCGTCCTGAAACCAGACTTTTTGCGTTGGCGCTGGCCGCTTCACCGCGGTTCGCGTCGCCGGATACTGTTTCGCTGGCTCTGGCGGCCTTGCCGTCCGTCGCTGCGAAAGCGCGGGACCTTGTGAGCTTTGCCGCCTACGCAGCCTCGCTTCGAGGCTGGGGGCGCGGACTCCGTTCCGCCGTGGCCGACTGGTATTGCGTGCAGAATGCCAATGAACTTGTTGCGCAGATTTTGTGGCGGCCAGCCAAGTACATCTCGCAACACCGGGCTTTGCTTCGACGCGCGCATCCCAAGTCCCGCGATGCCGCGCAGAACGCGCTATTTCAGTGGATCGCCAATGGCGGGCGGCCGGGGCATCTTGCGTCGCCCGGGAGCCTTCGGCTCGTCGATGGCTTCGCGCGGATTGCGGGCGCTGAAACCGAGCGTGAGGCCGTGCAGTGCATTGAAGACTATCGGTTGCAGCCGTCGCAGGTTCCGAAGCGTTGGAAGTCTTCGCCACGAATCTGGGAGGCGCTCTTCGACCACATGACTTACCGACAGTTGCTTCGCCATCTACCTGTAATGACATCGTCGGGCCTGTTGGGACGAGGCTCGGAATATACCGCGCTGGCGGTAGCGCGCCTTGCCGACCGCCGCCGCGTGCGAACGGCTTCGATCCAGCCCCTGCGCGCGATCCAGGCGATGCGGTTATATCGAACGGCCACGGCTCGACCCGTGGAAAGCATATTCGATGCGCTAGACGAGACGTTTCATCTTTCCCTTGCGAACGTTGCCGCGATTGGCAAACGCGTCCTTGTGGCTGTGGATGCGACTGGATCGATGCAAGCGACGCCGACTTGGGGGATGCCCGAGGTTCCCGCTGCACTTTCGGCTGCGGCCCTGGGATTATCGTTTGCGCATGCCTGCGGACGCCACTGCGTTCCCGTGGCGTTTCACCGGCAAGCGCGTCCGTTGCAGCGTTTCGATACGAAGTCGGTTCTGACAGATGCCCTGAATGAGGTTCGCGCGACGCCGAGCCGCAGCGATGCCGTGAGCGTCATTCGATATGCAGTCGAGAATCGGATTCCGGCGGATGCCTTCGTGGTTTTGACCGACCGGATCGAATCCACTTCGCTGGCTGAGGCCTTCGATCGGTATCGAGAGAAGACGAATGCGGAAGCGAAGCTGGTTCTGGTGACGCTTGCTGGCGGAGAGTCCGGTGTCGTGGCCGATACCGATTCGACGCTGGTGGTTTCCGGCATGAACACGCATCACGCCTGGACGGCGATCTCTGCCTTTCTCGAGTAAACTCCGTTACTATACGGGGACGTGATCCCAGCGCTCTTTCTTCTTGCTCAACTTGCGCAGACGCCAGTCGACGCCGCATCCTGCCAGCGCAAGATCGACGAGATTAAGTACGACCGCGCGAAGCCTGGCTCGGTGTACGTTTTTACGCCGCAAGAGATCACGGCTTGGGCTCGCAAAGAGATTCCCAAAGAAGTGCCGCAGGGCGTCCGGGATCCGCGCGCTGAGTTTGGCTTGAACCAGGGCACAGGATCGGCGATCGTGGATTTTCTCAAAATGCAGCACGCAAAGGGTGCCAAGCCTGGCTGGTTGCTGGAGAAGTTGATCTCTGGCGAGCGGCCGATCAAGGTGGGTGTGGAGTTGAAGTCCGCGAACGGCTTCGCGACAGTGACGCTCCGCAGTGTGCAGATTTCGGGAATCAGCGCGAGCGGATCGGTGCTGGAATATCTGATTCGGACGTTCTTTCGACCGCTTTATCCAGAGGCCCATATCAACGAATCTTTTGAAATGGGCCACAACGTGGATCGCGTGGAAGTACGGACTGAGGCCGCGCGTGTTTACATCAAGGGTGTTCCGCCCAAGCCTGCGGTTCCTCCGAAACCGGCAGCGAAAAAGGCTCGTTAGTCTCCGGTGTTGGCGATGGAAACCAGCTTCGAGGCCGAACCGTTGACAATGGCTTCCGCTTCTTCCGCTGTGAATTCCTGCGTTTTCGCGGAGTGATTCATCGAGCAGAATTTCGGTCCGCACATCGAACAGAACGCCGCTTCTTTGAAGCCTTCTTCGGGCAGCGTTTCGTCGTGATAAGCGCGGGCTGTTTCGGGATCGAGTGAGAGTTCGAACTGGCGGTTCCAGTCGAAGGAGAAGCGCGCTCGAGAAAGTTCGTCATCACGATCGCGTGCACCTGGACGATGCCGCGCGATGTCAGCCGCGTGTGCGGCGATCTTATAGGCGATCAGCCCCTGCTTGACGTCTTCTTTGTTGGGAAGACCAAGATGTTCTTTCGGCGTGACGTAGCAGAGCATGGCCGCGCCGTGCCAGCCGATCATCGCCGCACCGATGGCGGATGTAATGTGATCGTAACCGGGGGCGATATCGGTCACCAGCGGACCCAAGGTATAGAACGGCGCCTCGAAGCAGAGTTCCTTTTCCTTTTCCACCTGCAGCGCGATCTGATCGAGCGGGATGTGTCCTGGGCCTTCCACCATAACTTGGACATCGTATTCCCAGGCTTTCTTGGTGGGCTCGCCGAGCGTCTTCAATTCCGCGAACTGCGCAGCGTCACTCGCATCGGCAAGTGAGCCGGGGCGCAGGCCATCGCCGAGCGAGAAGCTAACATCGTGCTTCTGGAAGATCTTGCAGATGCGGTCGAAGTTTTCGTACAGGAAGTTCTGCTTGTGGTTGCGAACCATCCATTCGGCCAGCACAGCGCCGCCGCGCGAGACGATACCGGTAATGCGCTTGGAAGTGAGGGGGATGTACTGTACGAGCACGCCAGCGTGGATCGTCATGTAATCGACACCCTGTTCGGCCTGCTCTTCGATGACTTCGAGCATGACGTCGATGGTGAGATCCTGCACGCGGCGGACGCGGGCGAGAGCTTCGTAAATCGGCACGGTGCCGATGGGGATCGGCGAGTTGGCGATGATCGCCTTACGGATTTCGGGGATATCGCCGCCGGTCGAAAGATCCATGACGGTGTCCGCACCGTACTTGATCGAGTAACGGAGCTTTTCGAGTTCCTCGTCGATGTTGGAGTGTGTCGCCGAGTTGCCGATGTTGGAGTTGATCTTGCATTTCGACCCGACGCCGATGCACATTGGCACAAGGTTGTTGTGGTTGACGTTGGCAGGGATGATCATCCGGCCGCGGGCAATCTCATCGCGCAGAAACTCAGGCGTGATCCGCTCGAGGCGCGCTACATACTCCATCTCCTCGGTGATCATACCCTTGCGGGCATAGTGCATCTGGGTTTTGATGGGATCGTTCTGACGTTTGGCGGTCCAGTCGCTTCGCATAGTCTTCAATATCAGGCTAACCTAGAACGTGATTCGATAGTGGATCGTCTTCACCATGAGTTTGGATTCCTTACTAACCGAGCAGCGGAATGCCGCGGCGGAAAATCTCGATGCGCTTTCGACGTTCGAAATGCTGCGCGTCATCAATCATGAAGATCACAAGGTGGCCGACGCCGTTGGGCGAGCGCTGCCACTGATCGCAAAAGCCGTGGATGCAATTACGGAGCGTCTCGAAGCCGGTGGACGGATGTTCTACATCGGGGCCGGCACCAGCGGACGGTTGGGAGTTCTCGATGCGAGCGAGTGCCCGCCAACGTTCTCAGTTTCCTACGACTTGGTGCAGGGCATCATTGCCGGTGGAGAGAAGGCGCTGCATTCGGCGACCGAGGCTTCTGAGGATGATCCCCAGCTTGGCGAGAGCGATCTGGTGGCGCGCGGCTTCACTTCGAAAGATGTGGTTGTGGGGATCGCGGCGAGCGGACGCACACCGTATGTGTTGGGTGCGATTGCGTATGCCAAGGGGCTGGGAGCTTTAACTGTGGGTGTGAGTTGCACGCCGCACTCGCAGCTTTCGCGCAATGTTGAGATTGGCATTGAGGCGGCGGTGGGTCCGGAAGTGGTGGCAGGTTCCACGCGGTTGCGTGCGGGCACCGCGACGAAAATGGTGCTCAACATGCTGAGTACGGGTGTGATGGTCCGGCTGGGACATGTGTATGGCAACCTGATGGTGAACGTCAAGCCAAGCAACGAGAAACTGGTGGATCGTGCGCGGCGCATCGTTGCGGATGGCGCGGGCGTGAGCTATGAGCGCGCGACGGCGTTGTTGGAAACTGCCGGTAATACGGTAAAGACGGCGATCGTGATGGGCAAACTGGATGTCTCCCGCGAAGAGGCGGAAGTACGTTTGGCCGGATCTCACGGGAGAATTCGAAGGGTTTTAGAAGGCGAAGGGCCTCAGGAAAGATGAGCGCAGCGGCGCGGACAGCGTTAGTTATGGAAAAGCTTTTGATTCGCGGCGGCAAGCCGCTTGAGGGTGAGGTCAAGACATCGGGCGCGAAAAATTCGGCGCTGCCGGTTTTGGCGGCGTCCCTGTTGACGAGTGAGCCAGTGGTTTTGCGCGGGATTCCGCGCGTCCGTGATATCGCGACGATGGAGAAACTGCTGCGCCACAACGGCGCGACGGTGGATGTCGATGGGGACACGGTTCGTGTCCAGGCGACCACGGTTCCGAACCCGGAGGCACCTTACGACATCGTGAAGACGATGCGGGCCTCGAGTCTAGTGTTGGGTCCGATGGTAGCCCGTACGGGGCGGGCGCGTGTTTCGATGCCCGGTGGGTGTGCGATCGGCGCGCGTCCGATCAACCTGCATGTTGCGGCGCTGGAGCATCTGGGAGCGAAGATCCATCAGGAACACGGCTACGTGGAAGCGCGCGCCGACAATGGGCTGCGCGGCGGCCAAGTGAAGTTCGAGCGGGTCACCGTGACAGGGACTGAAGATGTCCTAATGGCGGCGGTGCTTGCTTCCGGGGATACTTTGATTGAGAATGCCGCTCGTGAGCCGGAAGTGGTGGATGTCGCCGCGCTGCTGACTCGGATGGGCGCGAAGATCGAAGGCGCTGGTACGTCGACGATTCGCGTGCAGGGCGTTTCGACACTGCATGGCGCGGAGCATCGGATTGTTCCAGATCGTATCGAGGCGGGTACGTTTTTGATCGCGGGTGCGATTACGGGTGGTGACGTTCGGGTGACGGATTGCAATCCTGAGCATCTGATGGCGACGATCGAGTTGATGCGCCAGGCGGGATGCGCGATTGACTGCGGCGCCGATTGGATGCGTGTCCATAGCAATGGCAAGTTGCGTTCGGTGGACATGCGTACGGTCGAGTATCCGGGGTTTGCCACCGATTTGCAGGCGCAGTTCATGGCGCTGATGACGCAGGCCGAAGGGATCTCGTTCATTGAAGAGACGATCTTCGAGAACCGGTTCATGCATGTTCCGGAACTGGGGCGCATGGGTGCGAACATCCGCATCGAGGGCCGCAAGGCGATCGTGGCGGGCGCGACGCCGTTGAGCGGTGCGCAGGTGATCTGTTCCGATTTGCGCGCCAGTGCGTCGTTGATTCTGGCTGCGCTAGTGGCGGATGGTGAGACGCTAGTGGATCGGATTTACCATGTGGATCGAGGGTATGAGAATCTCGATCGGAAGCTGTTGGGAATCGGCGCGAGCATCTCGCGAGTCGAATAGGAGGTCAGTTTGCAACATACCACTGGATTTTTGGCTCTGGTGAATGACGCCAAGAGCCGCGTGCAGGAAGTGGATCTATCTGGATACCAGGCGCTTGGCGCTCATATTCTGGTGGACGTCCGCGAGGAGAGCGAATGGGCGGCAGGTCATGCTGGCGGGGCAATCCATCTGGGAAAGGGAATCATCGAGCGCGATATCGAGAATCGGATCCCGGAGAAGTCCGCGAAGATCGTGTTGTATTGCGGTGGCGGGTTCCGGTCTGCGTTGGTGGCGGATAACCTGCAGAAGATGGGCTATACGGATGTGATTTCGCTCGATGGAGGCTGGAAGGCGTGGGCGGCGGCGGGGATGCCGACCGAGAAGTAGCCTTTTTCAATTGGGTCGCCGCATTCTAGGGCATTCTGAAGGGTTTCGTTGCGATCAAACCACAACACTCCCGACCGTCGAGTTGCAGCCCCTTGGCGAGGTCGCGCCGACGGTAGAGCCAGCAGCGTTCGACCTCCAATCCGGCCTTCGTGAACAGCCGGGCAAGCGTCGTATCGTCCAAGAGGTGGATTGCTGGCGGGATCTGGGAAATCTTCGGATGATCGAACCGCTGATGCGCATCGGGAATCCAACCGGGGAAATCCTCGCCCTGCGCACACTTTACCTCGAATTCCTCAACGAAACTTGCAAACGGAGCCTGCCATGGCGTGGATGCTTGCACGAACACTTTGCCTCCCCTGGCGAGCCAGTGGGCGATACTGGCGGCTCCGTTTTCCAACTGCGGACCCGTCAGGAAGTGAAAGACATTCGACGCATGAACAGCAGCGAGTGAGCCTTCCGCAAACTGCAAATGCCGCGGAAACTTGCCGGGAACCTGCACGAGCCGTGACCGCGCCTCCACCGGGGTGTTCTCAAAGAGAATCTTCAAGTGTCCGGAATCCGAGTCGTTCGCGATTACCGTCGCACCGGCGGCAAGCGCGGCGTGGGTGGCAATTCCGTAGGCTGCACCAATGTCCAAAACGGGCAGCTTGACGGACCTGCAGAAGTCCACAAACGTCTCGCTGACCTCGTTCAACTGGTTCGAGGTCCAGCCGGTGTGGTTCCTGGTGGGGATTGGTTTGGGGGGAACGTTCAAAGTGAGGATCTGGTGAGTCGGGCGGGGCTCGAACCCGCGACCACCGCATTAAAAGTGCGATGCTCTACCAACTGAGCTACCGACTCGCCGCACGCCTTCCGGTTAACTCAAACATGCGAACCGGCGACTACTTTCCTAGCTTAACATCCCGGACCCCCATTCGTCACGAACCTGCGGCCAAAGCGAAGCCGATAATGATTAGTGCGGTGAACGCGATTCCAACCCCAGCGAGGATCTTGACTGCGGTTCCGAGCCCTTCTTGTCGCTTAGTTGCTTCATCTCGGAAAAAGCGACGGTACGCTCCTTGACCGTTCCGCCTTCGGCTGTCCGCAGCGTGACGCCATTCTCGGAAACGGTAAGCAACTGCCCCTTCACTTTTCCCCCATTGTTCACGAGCTTGGCCTCCACCACACTCCCAATGGGGATGGTGACGGCTCTCTCGCGCAATTGCTGTGGAGTGGCAGGTTGGGCGCTCAGAAGAGACGCACTGCAAACTAAAGCCACGATGCGAACTATCCCGGTTTTCATGCTCCGAATTATCTTATGGTCAGTTGCCGGACGCAAGAACAAGTAACCCAAGTAACCCAAGGATCACGGCACCAGCTGCACCGATCTGTGCGAAGACTCGAGTGGCCAGTCTTTGGTTTCCCCGGTCCCTCAACGAACGAATCTCAGTGAAGGAGATTGGCTTTTCCACGGTAACGCCGTTATCTTTTGTCTGAATTTCGATCCCGGTGCTGTTGACGGCGCGCAAGTGGCCCATGACTGGAGTCCAGCGGTGCGCCTTCATGCGGAGTTCCACGCGATTGCCGATGGAGATCTCGACGGCTCGCTGTGCGATCGTTTTGGGAGCGGACCGCTCAACGGACGCGAGTGCGAGCAGACAGAAGAAGAACGCAGTGGTTCGGGTCGTTCGGGTCATGCTTTTTCGAGACGTGGCCACGCCCGGCTGAGTTGCGAGATAATGAAATTTCAGCAGCGCTAAGACTGACATGTCATTTATCCACGACGATTTTCTACTCTCCAATGCTTCCGCGCGTTACCTCTACCACATCCACGCGAAGAATCAGCCGATCCTCGACTATCACAATCATCTCCCTCCGCAGGATCTTGCGAATAACCGCCAGTTCGCCAATCTTTATGAAATCTGGCTTGCGGGCGACCACTACAAGTGGCGGGCGATGCGTGCGAATGGCGTTGCGGAGAAGTTCTGCACGGGCAGTGCTTCCACGCCGAAAGAGAAGTTCATGGCTTGGGCTCGGACGGTGCCTCACACGCTGCGGAATCCCCTGTTTCACTGGACGCATCTGGAACTGGTTCGCCATTTCGGCATCACGGATTTTCTTGAGGAGGCAACCGCCGAATCGATTTGGAATCGCGCCAACGCCATGCTCGCCACCGACGAATTGCGCGTCTGGGGGATCCTCGAAAAGTTCAATGTGAAGGCGCTTTGTACAACCGACGATCCCGTAGACGATCTCGCCTTTCACCAGCAACTCGCCAAGTCGGAACTGCAGACCAAGGTCTATCCGGCGTTTCGTCCCGATAAGGCTTTGCGAGTAGACGACGCCCTCACCTGGAACGCCTGGATCGACCGACTGGCGGCCGCCAGCAACATCGACATCCGCACGCTTGCAACGCTTGAAGACGCGTTGCGATCACGTCATGACTTCTTCCACTCGCTCGGCTGCCGCCTGTCGGACCACGGACTCGACAACGCTTTCTCCAGTTTCTGCACGGATGCGGAAGCCGCTGCGATCTTCGAAAAAGCGCGAGCCGGCCAATCGGCGACCATCGACGAATACCGTCAGTTCGCCACGCATCTGATGCTGCTGTTCGGGCGCCTCGATGCGGCGAAGGGTTGGACTAAGCAACTCCATCTCGGTGCCTACCGCAGTGCCAACAAGCGCAAGCTGCAGGAACTGGGTCCGGATACGGGCTTCGACTCGATGGGTGACTGGAACCAGATCGAACCGCTGGGACGTTACATGAACCAGTTAGAGAGTGAAAACATGCTGCCGCGCATGATTCTCTACAACGTGAACCCTGTGCAGAACTATGCGCTTTCCACCATGGCTGGAAACTTTCAGGATGGAGTGATCGCGGGTAAGATCCAGTTTGGATCGGGCTGGTGGTTCCTCGATCAGAAAGAGGGCATGGAATGGCAGATGAACGCGCTGTCGAACACCGGCCTGCTGTCGCGGTTTGTGGGGATGCTCACCGACTCGCGATCATTCCTGTCGTTTCCGCGACATGAATACTTCCGCAGAACGCTTTGCAATCTCATCGGTCAGGATGTCGAAGCGGGCTTGATTCCCGATAGAGAGGAGTGGCTCGGGCCGATGGTCAGAAACATCTGCTACGGCAACGCCCACTCCTATCTTGGTCTCGATGTCTAACGGCCGGGCCATACCACGTTGGTGAATAACCACTTTTCGGCGATCCACTTCTTCACCACCGGTATCACTTCTTTTTCGAAGCCTGCATCGAAGCGCGCCTTGGTCACCCACAGGCGCGCGTTTGCGTCGCTTCCCGGAGTCTTCGACGGACTCAGATACAGACACCCCAGCTCCTGCTTTCCATCGAGCGTAACGATCGCATAAGTGAACGATTGCCGCGCATCGAAGCGTTGCTTTTCCCCCTCGACGTCCGCAATCGCGTCCGCCATGGTGACACCGGCGTGCGGCCAGCTTTTACTGTGAGTGAAGGTCTGTTGCAGGTGCTCGATGGAGGACATGTAGGCGTCAAAGTCTTGCTTCGCGAGATCGGGTCCGAGGGGCACGAGCCTGTAGTTTGCGGTTTCGAAGCTCCTCGGAACCTGGAACGCCGCGGGAACGAAGCGCGGGGCGGCATCGCGCAGGCGTGCTGGTTTCAGAGTCCAAGCCTGCAGACGTGCGAGGTCGAGTAGCTCTTCCGGAGCAAAGCCTTTGGCGTGGATCACCCAGTTGTAGGCCTTGGCTGCGTCTTGGGTGACGCGCTTCTCAAAATCGAGATCACCCTTGCGCACGATCCCGTCGCCTCCCGCCACAGTCGCGGCAAAGTCCGCTAACGAGAGCTTGTCATTGCCCAGCCAGACTTCAGAGGGCAGTCTTTTCTGCGTGACTATCGAGGAAACAGTGTCCTTGGTTGCCTTTTCCAGCAGCCAGCTTGGGATCGCGGAACCGGCCGGTAGTGTCGAGGATCCTCGACGATCGGGGCCATCCGCGTAGATCGGATTCACCCCGATGATCGTCTGCAACAGATCTGAGGCGGACCATGGCCCGTGCGCGTCGATCGATTCGCGTAGCATCCGTCGTGCGTCGTTTGCCGAGACCTTTTCCGACCTGGGATTCTCCATCAGTTGCGGCAGGTCGCGAGCGGTTACGATGCGTACGCCGGGAGTGTTCTTGACATGCTTCACGAAGTCGAAAAATATCTTGTACGCTTGCTCCTGCGATTCCTTTGAGCGCGCTGTGGGCTTCTTCCATTGCTCGCGCGGAGGGTTGGCGGCATACTTGAAGTTCACGCCATCCCAGAACTCGGTGGACGACCATTCGGTCGGGTGATAATAGGTCTGCAACACCCCGCCTCCGCGCGATTTGGCTGCCGCCACTGCCGCATCGAACTTGGCCTTGGCGTCACCGAGTTTCGATTCGTCGTCGATGTCCGCCCGCATTGCGAATTTCTTGAGGTTGTAGACGTACAGCATGCCTCCATACCAGAACGGCTGATTGTCGACACCGACGTGATCGCCTTCATCCATGTAAACCGGCACGCCCCACTTGCGCAGGGTCGCGTGCACTTGCGGACCCCACGAGTTGCCTGGCTGTCCATAGCAACTGGGAGTCACGCCGAAGATGCGTTTGAGATCCTCAAAGCCCCGACCCTCGCGACGTTCAAATTCGCGCGCGCCTTCGTCCATCCCGAGTTTTCGCAAATAGACGGCGGGAGTGGGTGGGATGCTGTGGTTGTCGGTGTGATAGCCGATGTCGTGTTTGGACAGTGCGGCGATGACGTCGCGGCGTCCACGCTCTTCGAGCATCCGAGCCTTCTCGCCGACGATCTTGAAGGTCGCCTTCACTCCCATCGCATCGAGCTCGCGAGCGAGGCGAAGGGCAGCGTCATCGGATGCGGGATCGATATAGTCTTCGGTGTCGAACCAAAGGAGCCAGTAGACGGGCGGTGGATCGGCTGCGACAGAGAGTCTTGCGAACAGGAGTGCTGGCAGAAGGAGGCTTCGCATCTGGATAGAGTAACGAAAAAGACCCGCATTGAGGGCGGGTCTTTTCGGCGGATGCGTTAATCGGATTTAGAGCAGGCGGAAGTTCACTTCGATCGTGGCTTGTACCGAAACCGGTTTGCCGTCTTTCAGGCCCGGACGGAAGCGCCACTTTTCCACGGCTTCGATGGCCTTTTGATCAAGGCCCAAGCCGAGTGGGCGCACAACGCGGATCTCGCGAGGGTTGCCTTTTTCGTCGACAATCAGCGAGAGCACCACGGCACCCTGAAACTTCGCTTTGCGGGCCTCTTCGGAGTACTCAGGTTCGACACGGAACAGGATGCCAGGCGCGGAAACGCCGCCGCCAATGCGGTAGGCTCCACCGCCGGTACCGCCGCCGGAACCAGGGCCGAACCCAGGGCCTCTTCCGGATCCAACACCGCCGCCGCTGCCGGAACCAATGCCGCCACCAGCGCCAGAGCCATTCGAAGGGATGCCATACTTGCTGAGCGGATCGCCGTAGTTAGGCGAGTTGATGTTGGGAACAGAATCCGGCTGGATCACGAGCGAAGGGTCCATCGGAAGTTTTGGATCGGGCTTCGGCGTCGCCGAAGGTGGCGTGAACTGTTTTGGGGCGGCTTTGGGCAACTTGCCTTTCGAGGCCGGAAGTGGGGAACGGTCTCCGCCGCCACCGCCGCCGCCCATCGCCGTATCTCTTTTAGGGACTTTCGGTTGATAGGCTGCAAGATCGGGAGCGACAAGAGTGACCTTGTCCTTCACCATCTGCTGCACCGCCGGAATTTGCGCGAGAAAGATGATCAGCCCGATGATTCCAGCATGGACAGCGAGCGAGACAATGCCCGCTTTGCTTTCGTTGCCGCTATAAAATCCGCCGACTTCCTGAACCTCGACCGGCTTCGAAGTGATGTCGAGCGGTGCCAATTTGGGCGGATTGATGAACTCTTGGATGTTGCGAAGACGAACGCGCCAGAGCGGCTCTTCCTCGACAAACAGCCGGGAAAGATGATCGTCCGCGTTGTCTGCAGGCTCGGTGTTGACGGGTTGGCGATCTAGCGTTGATTGTTCCATATCATTTTTTCACGGTCATCGCGCACCCGTAGCTTACGCCAATGCGCTGTTCCCACGCATGAGTAGACGCACAAACCGTTGAAGGCGTTGCAGTCTCCCCACTGAATCCATCACATACTATTACGAAGTTTATCATCATTTAGATGGCTGCCCCTCCATCCTCGCCGCAAGCTTGGATGGCGTGCGACAATTCGAGTTGCTCGTCATTTAGACGCCGCACACAGTCCGTTCGATCCATGCCAGACGCCGATTTCATTCGTTCCGAGTCGTTCGATCGTCAAGGATTTGCCATTTTGCCCTCGGCAGTGGATCGAGAGTCGATCAATGACTATCTCGAGGGCTTGAAAGCCGCGGAACCGGGGCAACTGATGCTGATCGATCACGAGACCGGCGTCCGAACTTTTCACCCTGGCGAGGACGACAAGCGTCTTCGGGTATCGCTCAACCGGCTCACGGAAACTCACTGGGCGGTGCCCGAGGCTCGCAGTCTGTTTTCTCGCACGATTATCGAGTTTCTCCAGTTGGCACTCCAATCCTCTCAACTGCTGTGCTTTGAGACGTTCCACCATGAGGTTGGTCTCGGAATGCGGATGCACCGCGAAGGCTGGTATGTCCGGCTGCGCGGCGGTGGACCTCTGGTTACGGTTTGGATCGCACTTGCGGATATCGGCGAGGGCGGCGGTGAACCGCAGTATTCGCCAGGTAGCCATCTCCTGCATGGATTCGGCGACGCGCGGCTCGACGACGCGGCGACGCACGAGCAAGTGGTGAACCGGTTCGGATCGGAGTGCGCTGAAATTCGAAGGTTCGGCGCTCGCAAGGGTGACGTTTTGGTGACGCGCGGCGATCTGGGTGTTGGCGGAGCGCCGGTGGCGGACGAATGCCGCATGTTTGTGGGGCATTTCTGCGCGCTGGCCGACGAACCCGCCTACTTTGAGAATCTTGCGGCGGAGTTTCGGGTGAAGCGGCAGCTCAAACGCGAACTATACTCGTCAACCGTCTACGCCGGCAAGTACTGAAGTATCCCAGATGCGGACTTCCGCACCATCGTCGATCGAAATCGCGTGACGTTGATCCGCCATCCAGGCGGCTTGTACGGGCTTGCCGGAATGTCCCGTGACGTTTTGTCGCGAGGGCCAAATCCGGATCGTATCAGAGTAGCCTTCGGAGGTTGGCAGGCACATGCCGGTCTCGATATCTCAGACGCGGATGTGCCTTGAGCAGGACACAATACGACGTTGATCGTGGCTGAGTTCGAGCGACTGGATATCCGATATCCCAGACCCGAATGCTAGCGTCGCCGGAGGCCGTGATCACGCGGTTGCTATGCGCCGACAGCGCGCGCACGAAGTTCGTATGTCCTGCGAAGACTAGCAGGCAGTCTCCGGTTTCGACATCCCAAAGCCGCGCAGTGTTGTCCCACGCGCCCGACACGATCCGCTCACCGTTCGGTGTCCAAGGCCAAGCCCCACATGCCGTCTTTGTGGCCTTTGAACTCGCGGATCAGTTTGCCGGTTTCGAGATCCCACAGGCGGACGTCGTTTCCGTAAGGGCTGTGCGCGTGATAGCCAGTGATCGCTCGATTGGAAGCCGTGTGAAACGAGCAGAATGATCTTGTGAGCACCTAGAGTTTGCGGATCGCCGCCCTTGCCGGGGAGCCTTCCGATCCCACGAGCTTCAACGGCAAACAGGCGAGTTCGTAGTCACCGGGTTCGACTTCGGAAAGATCGAGCCACTCGATAATCCAGATGCCTGCAACGAGAATTGTGCGATGGCACTCGGGGTTGTCATCATCCCAACCGCCGACCGAGAGCGCGTCGACACCGATGGTTCTGACACCGCGTTCGACGAGATACTTCGCTGTCGGCACCGGAATGTAGACGTAGTCTTTCAGGAACTCGTCGGTCTTCCACTGTCGGGCGGAGGTATTGGTTTTGAAGAGGATCCGCTCGCCCTTTTGAATGTCGTAGGGTTCGAGTTCCTCAACGCCGATGATCTTTTCGTGCTTGATCTCGATCACGCGGCACGGGCCCAGCGTTGCGTCGAGGGGCATCGTTTCCATGGTTACGCCGCCGTTGACGAAGTGGAGCGGAGCGTCCATATGCGTGCCCATGTGGACGCTGGTGGAGATCTTCGAAAGGTTGTACTCTGTGCCGTCGCGATTCATGTCTGCGACGCGAGTCAGGTTGAAGCGTTCATCGCCCGGCCAGTTGACGCAGCCATTGCGAAGCGGGATGGAGATGTCAATCCACATGAGTTATCGGTTAATAATCGGACGCAGAGGCCGAACGTAGATGTTTCGGAATGCCACCGGGCCATGATCGCCTTGCAACATGATCGGGTTCGTGGCTGCTTCGGGAATCGGCATGTGGGCGCGCGTGGGGCCGAGGCATTCGACGTTCTGCTGCACGAGGGTTCCGTTGTGCAACACGCGGACGAAGACGGCATTTGAGATCTGCTTGCCCGCCTCGTCAAAGCGCGGTGCGCGGAACCAGATGTGATAGCTCTGCCATTCGCCGGGCTTGCGCGAGGCGTTGACCATGGGTGCGGATCCGCCTACGCCTTGGTTGTCGATCCAGCGGTGATAGATTGCACCGCCGTCGGAGGTCTTCATTTTCTCTGAGGATCCCCAGCTATCGAAGACTTGCACTTCGTAGAGGCCCTGCAAATAGACGCCGGAATTCGATCCCTTGGAGACCATGAATTCGAGATACAGTTCGACGTCGCCGAACTTCTCGTCGGAAACGAGGTTCACCGTGCGCCCGTTTCCATTGAGAATCCGGTCGCCGGGCGTCGAGTTTGCGCCTAGGCGCGTGGGTCCCAAGAGGCGCTCGAACTTGATGCCGTTGGTGGCCAGCCATTCGTTCTTGCCATTGGGGTCTTGGCCGTGCCAGCCGGAAACATCCTTGCCGGCGAGCAGGGCTTTCCAACCGGATTCGATTAGAAACGGGGGATCGCCGTGGGCTTCGCCATCGTTTTGGGCGACAACCGCGGATGCGGCGAGGAGCATGCAGAAGAATGTTTTCGACATAGTTTCAATCCACGACCGTCGACCATCCGCGACGGTTCAGATCCCAGTAAATCACGAAGGCGGATGCGGCTGCCAAGACCAGCAGTCCAATGCCCAGGGCGGTTTCGCCGAAGATGATCTTGCCAACGCCGAAGAGCGCGGCGTAAACCATGACGCAGCCGGCGATCCAATCGACGAAGTTCCAGATGCCGTCTTTGGTGGGTTTCACTTCGGGCGCCTTGGCTGCGATTGGTCCCCAACCCCAGATCGATGGACGCGTCCGTCGGTAGAAGTTGATGAGTGTGGCGTCGGATTCAGGTTTGGTGACGAAGGTCGCGATGATCCAGGCGGCGGTTGTGAAGGCGACTGTGATGAGCAGGATCTTTGCGTTGTTCGCTTCGGGATTCTCGTCGAGCTTCCCGAATCCGAACTGGAGGGTGAGGCTCACCACCAGAGCGGCCATCATCGCCGCCACTTCAGACCAGGCGTTGATGCGCCACCAATACCAGCGGAGCAGCAGCACGAGTCCTGTGCCCGCGCCGATGGAGATCAGCAACTGCCATGCGCCGCTGATGGAACTGAAAAAATACGAGACAACGATCGAGCCGAGGGTGATGCCGACGGTGGCCCACTGCGAGACGACAACATACTGCCGGTCTGTCGCTTTGGGGTTGATGAAGCGTTTGTAGAAGTCGTTGACCACGTAGCTTGCGCCCCAGTTCAACTGGGTCGCAATAGTGGACATGTAGGCGGCGGCGAAGGCGGCGATCATGAGTCCGCGAAGTGAGGGTGGAAGAAAGTCAACCATCACCATGATGTAGCCGTCGCCTTTGTTCGCATCGGGCAGATCGGGATAGAGGATCAAGGAACAGAGGCCGACCAATACCCACGGCCACGGGCGGATCGCATAGTGCGCAACGTTGAACCACAGCGTGGCGAGAAGGGAATGGCGTTCATCTTTGGCGCAGAACATGCGTTGTGCGACGTAGCCACCGCCACCGGGTTCCGCGCCCGGATACCAAGCCGCCCACCACTGCACAGAGATGTACGTGAGGAAGGCGATGAGCGGCATCCAGCTTGACTGTAAATCGGGGACGAAGTTCATGACGGATCCCGAACCGCCGCGCGCTGCGTCAATGGCGGCAAGCTTGACCTTCATCGCGTCCATGCCTCCGACGCCTTTGACCGCGTAGACGGCAAGCGCGATCACCATGCCCATCTTGACGAAGAACTGGAAGGCATCGGTGACGAGCACTCCCCAGAGTCCGCTCATCGTGGAGATGAAGGATGTGAGGATGATCAGGCCGAGCACGACTAAGAGCGCTTGCTCGCGTGTGAGGCCGAGGGTAAGCATCACGATCCTGGTCATGGCGACATTGACCCATCCGAGCACAATCAGGTTGATGGGGATGCCGAGGTAGAGTGCGCGGAAGCCGCGCAGGAAAGCGGCGGCAGGCCCGGAATAGCGGAGTTCGGAGAACTCGATGTCGGTGGTGACGCCGGATCGCCGCCAGAGTCGTGCGTAGAAGAAGACGGTCATCATGCCGCCGGCGACCATGTTCCACCAGAGCCAGTTTCCGGCGATACCATTGCGCGCGACCATCTCTGTGACGGCGAGCGGCGTGTCGGCGGCGAAGGTGGTGGCGACCATCGAGGTTCCGGCGAGCCACCAGGGGACGTTGCGTCCGGAGAGGAAGAACTCGCTGACGCTTTTGCCCGCGCGCGACTTGTAATAGAAGCCGATCGCGAGGTTGAAAAGGAAGTAGAGCGCGATCCAAGCCCAATCCCAGAGGGTGAGTTTCATGTGGTGAACGTTTTATTCTAGCGCTATCATTGCGGTATGGCGATTTTGACAGGCATGCTGAGTGTCGCTGAGTTCGCCCGGTTGCCGCAGCCGGAGGGCGGGGTCCGGCAGGAACTTCATCATGGGGAGTTGCTGGAATTGCCTCCGGTAAAGATATTACACCTGATGCTGCAGATGCGTCTCGTAAGCCTCGTCAGAACACTTTGCGATTTGTCGGTCTATGGCGTGACCACCGAGTTTCCCTTTCGGCCGGTTCCGGGATTCGATGTTCGGGTAGCCGATGTGGCCTTGTTCCGGCTCGCGTATGCCAGTCGAACCTTGCACAATGACTATTTCAGTGGAGTTCCGGAGATCGTGATCGAAGTGCTTTCGCCTTCTAACACGGCCTCGGAGATGTTAGATCGCGAAACAATCTGCCTTCGCAATGGAGGCAAGGAATTCTGGCTTGTGGATCCAAACCGCAAGACCGTCAAGGTTGTCCGTGCCGATGGCTACTCGCAGGTCTATGGAGTGGAAGGCGCGATCGAGTCTGGTGTGTTGGACGGCCGAATCGCGGTCAGCGACATTTTCGATTCGGTAGCGTAGTCGGCGTGGAGGCCGGGAATTCAGGCTTCCGAACCGAAAGACGTGGGGATGCCTCGCTGTCGGTGGGATTATCAACCGCTGAGTCGTACGTCCTTTAGAATGGCTTGCCAGGGATCGTAACCGCGGCTCGCCGAGAAGTCGTCCTCTTCGAGCGTGAACGCGAGGTCAACCATGCTGCCTTGCACGATCCGCGGGGCCAGTTCCGCGAGGTTCCAGCCCATGGCGCCGAAGAATCTTCCTTGCTGCCGGACCCTTACCCGCAGATGTTTTTCTTTGATGATTTGCGGCGGTGCGACCACTTCCGCATCGAGCATTGCCAGCGTCGGCGAGGGGTTTCCGAATCCGAAGGGCGCCAGAGAGAAGACTTCCGCGACGGTCTGCATGTCAAGATCTTTGGCGTCGACAACGGCATCGACATAGAGATTCGGACGCAAGTCTTCCGGTGTCAACACCGAAGCCGCGTAGGCATTCAGACGTTCGCGGAACTCGGGTACATTAGCCGCCTTGAGCGTCAATCCAGCGGCCTGACGATGGCCTCCGAACTTGGTGAAGACCTCGGACATCGATTCCAAAGCATCAAGCAGATGGAACGGTTTGATGCTGCGACCAGAGCCTTGCGCGAAGCCGTCTTCTTCGCCAAGAATAAACACGGGCCGATGAAAACGCTCGACAATGCGGCTCGCGACGATGCCGATGACGCCGCGGTGCCAGCCTTACTTGCTGAACACGAGTGCGAACTGATCTGCCGCGATGGGATTCTCATCGCACATGGCGAGCACCTCGGCGACAATCTCTTGTTCGGTCTGCTGGCGCGTCTGGTTGAGTTCGTGCAGTTGCGTTGCAAGGTCGCGCGCTTTGTCCATGTCGCCCGTGAGGAACATTTCGATGACGTCGCTCGCATTGGCCATGCGTCCTGCGGCGTTGATGCGCGGTGCCACTCGGAAGGCGACCTGCCCAGCAGAGGGAGCCTTGCCTTCGTTGAATCCGGCGACGTCGAGCAGAGCGCGCAAGCCGGGGTTGGCGACACGATCGAGTCCGCTCAAGCCGATCTTGACGATCACTCGATTCTCGCCGGTGAGCGGCACAACATCCGCCACGGTGGCGATCGCAACGAGCTTCAGAAACGACTCGATCATCCTGCGGGCTTTGGCCTCCGGCCATGCGAGCCTTTGCAGCAGCGCCTGGATGAGCTTGAACGTGACGCCCGCGCCGCAGAGGTTTTTCTCTGGATATGGGCATCCCACTTGATTGGGATTGAGCACCGCGACGGCGGGCGGTACATCGTCATCGGGCAAGTGATGATCGGTGATGATCATGTCGACGCCCAGTACGGTGGCGGCACGGACAACGTCGGCCGCGCGGATCCCGGTGTCGACGCTGATGACGAGTTTGACTCCGCGTCCGGCCGCCTCTTCAAGCACTTCTGGACGCATGCCATAGCCTTCGCGCAGGCGATGCGGCACGCGGTATTCAGCGAGGCCTCCCGCAAGATCGATGGCTTTTTTGAGGATCACGACGGAGCTTGTGCCATCCACGTCGTAGTCGCCATAAATCAGAATCTGCTCTTTTTGTTCGATTGCCCGGACGAGACGTGCCACTGCACGATCCATACCTAGCAAGAGAAACGGATCGTGCAGCAGTGTCAGATCCGGGGTGAGAAAGTTCTGCGCGGAGAAGGGTTCGTGATAGCCGCGATTGTAGAGGACACGCGCGGCGGGCAGGCCGATGTTCAGGGTCCGGGCCAGATGTTGTATCGGCTGGCCCGGATGGGAGGGCAACTGCCAGCGAGGGTCGATTCGCCGGTTGGCTGGCGCTGCTGCTGGAACCATTAGTTCTTTGAGAAGAATCCGCCCATGGGCGCGTCGTCCTCTTCGTCTTCGAATTCAGGAGGGGTGAGCATCAGCTCTTCGTAGAGATCGTCGTATTCGTCGGACCAGACAGAAGAGATCGAGTAGATGTAGACCTGATTGTCGAAGGCGAACGACATCTCGATCTCGACGGTTTTACCCACGTAGACATGCAGATCTTTGATTCGCTTCTCGAGTGGCCGTTGCTCGTTGCGCGGAAGTCCGAGGCCTTCGAGTGCGGTTTCGAGTTCCTCAATGGCGGACTCTTCGAAACGCTCGGTATGCAGAACGAGCAGTCGAACGCCAGTCTCTTCGGCAGTCTTCAAGAAGTCGATGGCGCTGGGGTGTTGATGGACGTCCCAATAGACGTTACGGGGATCATCCATGCCGCGGGCTGCGCCTCGAAAGATGATGAACCGGTTCGCGTGAAGGTAATCTTCGATTTCGCGCGCGGCTAACTCAAGGTTGTCTTGCATGATGTAGTGTCTGCTTTCCTAGCGCTTGGCCAGAACAAGAGTATCGTGCCGCGAGGCGAGATCGCGCGCGGCCGGGGTGACGATAGTTTTGGGTCCGATGAAGATCTTGTGCTCTTTGACGATCGCGCGGCGCACGTCATCCTCGCAGACGAAATCGACAATCGTGGGAAGTGGTGGCTCGGGCTTCGTTGGCTGCGGCGGGATCGCGCAACTGGGCTGTGGTTGCAATGCCACGGTGGCTTGCCGCTGGATCGGCGCGCGTTGAGAGATCGCACGATCCACCAGGTTTTCGATGGTTGTCGCAGCAGGTGCGGAAGATATCCGCTGAGCGAGGTAGCGTTCGACGGCGGAGACAATGCGTTGACGGTCAATCACGATTTCCTTTCCGTCGTCGTCGCTCTCTGCGGGACTAAAAGCATTATGCGCATCGCGGACCTTGTACGCAAGCCGCTTCACATTGACGAGATGCAGCGGGCCGATGTTGTCGCTTGTAATGTTTCCTGCAACGGCTCCACAGCCGAGGGTCATTGCGGGGAAAACATTGGTCGTAATGCCTGTCGCGCCTTGCGGTGTCGGCGTATTCACAAGCACGCGGAAAGCGGGCATGCGCATCGCGTATTCGAGGATGCGTGTGTCGTCCTTGGAATAGATCGCCGAGGTGTGTCCCAGGCCGCCGAACTTGAGAATAGCCTGACAAGCGCGTATCTGTTCTTCGAACGTGTCGACGAACAACAGTGACAAGACTGGCGAAAGCTTTTCCGCCGAGAGTGGATGTTCTTTGCCGACTCCTGCGATTTCCGCGACGAGAACGGTGGTGTCCGCAGGGGCTTCGAATCCTGCCATGCGCGCAATCTTTGGCGCGGGCTGACCGACGCAATCGGCAGTGACTGTGAACTGCGGGGTGAAGAGTACGCGCGCGAGTGCCTTGGCTTGCGCATCGTCGCAAATGTGGGCCTTCAGTTTGCGGAGTTCGTTGAGGACCTCGTCACGGCGTGTTCTTTCGGCGACAATGCACTGTTCGCTGGAGCAGATGGTTCCGTAATCGAAGGTCTTGCCTGCGACAACTCCTGCGACGCATTCGGCAACAGAGGCTGAAGCGTCCAGCAATACGGGGACATTGCCGGGTCCGACACCGAAGGCGGGCTTGCCGCTCGAATAGGCCGCGCGAACGATCCCACTGCCGCCGGTGGACAGGATCACACCGGTCCGCTTGTGGCGCATGAGCGCGTTCGTAGATTCCATCGTAGGATCGCCGATGCACTGAATCAAACTCTCGGGGGCGCCTGCTTCAAGGGCCGCTTTATTGAGGACTGCCATCGTTTCGCAAGTGCATCGTTTGGCGCGCGGATGCGGACTGACCACAATCGCGTTGCCCGCTTTCAAAGCAATGATGGTCTTGTAAATCGCCGTGGATGTCGGATTCGTCGTCGGCAGGATCGCTGCGACAACGCCCATCGGCACGCCGATCTCAACCACTTGTTCCTCTTTCAGCTCGCGCAACACGCCAATGGTTTTCATGCCGCGAAGTGCGCGTGGCAGGATATCCGCCGCAAGCATGTTCTTGGCGTATTTATCTTTGCCGTTGCCGTATCCGGTTTCGCTCGCAGCGAGCTCGCCGAGGCGTGCGGCATTGCGGCGTGCGGCCGCTGCCATGGCTTCAACGATCGCGTCAACCTGGGCTTGCGAGTAGGAACGATACTTGCCCCAAGCCTGATAGGCGGCGTCGACCTTGGCGCGGACCTCCTGAATGGATTGAAGGTCCTGATCAAACTGCATTGGTTACTTGGAAATGCCGCCGGGCAGCACTTTTTCGACGTCGGATGCTGGTGCAGGAATGACGTGGACGGCGACGAGTTCGCCCACCCTGCGCGCGGCCGCTGCGCCCGCGTCGGTGGCGGCCTTGACTGCGCCGACATCGCCGCGGACAGTCACCAGCACGTATCCCGCGCCGATGAATTCCTTGCCTTGTAGCGTTACGTTCGCCGTCTTCACCATTGCGTCCGCCGCTTCGATTGCGCCGGTCAGTCCTTTGGTTTCCACCATGCCGAGTGCTTGCATGTTGCCTCCTGTCGAATCTCCTATTCTAGCTGTATTGTGATCGGATTTATGAGGCTCTCTTGCCCAGTCCCTCAGCGATCATCGCTGTCACCAAGGTGTTGAGACTGACACCCTCTTGCCGTGCCCTTAGGACTAACCTCGCATGGATGCTTCGCGGAACACGTTGCCTCCATTGTCCGCTTGCTGGGCTAGCTTTCGGAGTCGGGTCTCCATGCTTCACGCAACTCATCAGATAGGACTTTACGGCATCGTAACCGCTGCTGAGTGCCTCTTCCGGCGTTTCGCCGTCCCCGGCAGATCCGGGAATTCAATGAAAAAACCTCCGCCCTCGGTTTCTTCCAAGGGCCGGATGGAGAACGGATAGGCGCGGATGGTAGACTTATCAATCTTCATTGTTGGCTTCTACCTTGCCGACGAATTCGGAGAAGAGTCGGACGTAAACCGGTTTGATTGGACGATGGGCGGGCACCGCTAGCCGTCCAGCCGAAGGATGCCGGAAAACGACATGGCTTGTTCCGCTCTGATCATGATCGATACCCAAGCTATATTGGCCACGGTTTTTAGTTCCTCGATCAACCAATCACGGGGAGTTCTTCGCATTTTGGCGAGTAGCTTAGAAGCGCCCGACACCAACTCATGGTATCACCGGTGATACCGAAGTTTTATCGTGAACTTAAGAGTTTCGAAATCGCCCGCCTGAGGATCCCCTCGGTTCCAGGACCCGCATTCGAAGCACTCGGTTCGTATCCACCCTCTTCATACGCGGCGTCGGGGCACAGATAGCCGGTCTGCAAGTCGCCATATCCTGCCACCAGCACATTCGCCGCTAGCGAGCGCGCGTAGTTCTGAAACTCCAGCAGGGGTTCGCCTGGCATATGCAGCAGTCGGATGTCTCCCAACTGAAGCGAGGTCAGCATCACCGGATCCTTACGATTGGCAAATGCCACTGCGATCGCCGCGCGATACAGCTCAATCGCTGTGCGCTTTTCGGGGCTCTTCAAGATTGCCTCATGATCCGCTAGATCGCGCCGCGGCGGTAGCTTCACGCCTTCCATTTTCCAGGTGACCGTCTTCGGAACAGGCCTCCATTTGGTGGATGCCGACGACGCTTCCATTCCGGTCTTCAAGCGGCCTGCAAGAGCCGTGCGTGCGGACTCGGATCCATCGTTATACTTGCCAACGGTCACGTTGCCACCCGCGCCATCGAAGTTGATTTGCATCGCACCGTCCTGCTTTTCGAACTCCTCCCGCGCGGCGTTCAACATGTCGCCGGAAACGCGCCCGTCGCAGCAAAATGTCTGCGGATGCGTGGCGTAATAGTGCAATCGCGCGACTGGTTTGCCTCTGGATGCGAACGTGAGCGTGCGCAACATCGGATCGATCGGCTCTTCGGGCATTGCTGCCTTTTTCGGATCCTTGCCATCGGCGCTGAAGCGGATCACCAGCTTGCCGTCGACATTGAGACGACGAGCGGAGGCTACTTTCTCGACACGCGCTTCGCCGAGTCCGATGCGATCGACGTTGTGGAATGTCGCTGCCGATGCTGCCGCTGTCAACGCGTTCGCGAGCTTGTCGAGATAGGCATCGCTCATCATCAGTGGAGGCTTTGCCAGCAGCTTCGACATCAGCGCGTAACCGTCACCGTCGACATAAGGAGCCGAATGCTGATGCACGGTGTGCAGTTCCACAAACTCCGGTTTCGTGCGCGCACCTTTTGCCAAAGCAGCGCGCAACATGCGATGCGTCTTGCCGGAAACACCGCACCAATCCATCGCGCAGAGCACGTATCGCTGGCCCTTGGACTCAACGATGACGCCCTTCGCATAGAGAGGATCCAAGACCTTGGTGACGGGCGTAACCCAGATGAGAGGCTCGCCCAGCGCCGGAGTCGCGTCCGCTTTGAATGGTGCGACGCGTAGTTCGGCCACGAGGATGACACCAACGAGAGTAAGCAGCATGGGAAAATGAAAGTCTACATGATCCAGCCCGGTGGTTATATTCGCGACATCCTCAACAGCGCCGTGGGCGACAATGTCAAAGCGCACGGTTGGGTGAAGACCAAGACTGAGTTTCCCGGTCACTACTTCGTCAAGCTCAACGACGGCTCGGCCTTCGAGGAGCTGCAACTGGTTGTACGCAAGGGTGCTTCGGTGGACGATGAGACGCTTGCAAAAATCACCACCGGTGCCTGTTTGAGCGCGAGCGGAACGATTGTTGAGTCGGCAGGCAAGGGCCAGCGCATCGAACTCGAAGTGGAATCGCTTGAGCTCCTGGGTGCTGCAAATCCCGAAGAGTACTATCTGCAAAAAAAGAAGGTTTCGCTGGAATATTTGCGCGAGATCGCGCACTTCCGCACACGCACGAACACGTTCGGCGCTGTATTTCGCGTGCGCAATGCTCTCTCGTTCGCGATCCATAAGTTTTTTCAGGAACGCGGATTCCTTTACGTCCACTCGCCGATCATCACCACTTCGGATGCCGAAGGCGCGGGCAACATGTTTCAGGTGACCACGCTGCCACTGGACAAGTTGAAGGGCGGGGAGCCGGACTACTCACAAGATTTCTTTGGCAAGAAGGCTCATCTCACGGTGAGCGGGCAGCTTGAGGCCGAAGTATTCGCGCTTTCGTTCAGCAATGTGTATACGTTTGGCCCCACGTTTCGCGCTGAAAATTCCAACACCGCGCGTCACCTCGCCGAGTTCTGGATGATCGAGCCGGAGATGGCCTTCTGCGATCTCGATGGCAACCGTAAGTTGGCCGAAGAGTTTTTGAAGTACATCATCAATGCGGTGCTGCAAAACTGCCGCCGTGATCTCGAGTTCTTTCAGAGCTTTTACGACAAAGAGCTGCTGAAGACGTTGGACAATGTTGTGAACAGCGAGTTCCAACATGTGTCGTATACCGAAGCGGTGGAACGAATTGTGGCCGGGAAGAAGAAGTGGGAGTTCCCCGTGCAATGGGGATCGGATCTGCAGAGTGAGCATGAGCGCTATCTGTGCGAAGAGGTCTTCAACAAGCCTGTTGTCGTTACGGATTATCCGAAGGAAATCAAGGCGTTCTACATGCGCGAGAACGAGGATGGCAAGACCGTCCGCGCGATGGATATCCTTGCTCCACGTATCGGTGAGATCGTCGGCGGAAGCCAGCGTGAAGAGCGGTTCGAGGTACTGCAGCGCAAGGTGGAAGAGCAGTGCGCTAAGCACGGAACGCCGATGGATGCTTACAAGTGGTATCTCGAACTGCGCAAGTTCGGCGGTGCGCCGCATGCGGGGTTTGGGCTGGGCTTTGAGCGCATCCTGATGTACGTGACCGGCATGACGAACATCCGCGACGTGATCCCATTCCCGCGGACGCCTGGAAACGCGGAGTTCTAGGGTGAGTCTTCACGACAACTACTTTCGAGTTCAGGAACGCATCGCCAACGCGGCTCAAAGCGCGGGACGTAGAGCGGAAGAGATCACGCTGATTGCGGTTACGAAGAAGTTTCCCGCTGCTCTCATGCGGGAAGCGTACGCGCTTGGCATGCGCGATTTCGGTGAGAACTACGTGCAGGAGTTTGAGGGCAAGCATCCTGAGTTGAGCGATCTCGCAACGGATTCAAGGTTCCATTTGATTGGGCACTTGCAATCGAACAAGGCCCGCAAGGCGGCTGACATCTTTCACGTTATCCAGACTGTGGATTCGGTAAAGCTCGCGCAGCGGCTGGATTCGATGGGCGCGAAGCTCGAAGTGATGATCGAAGTAAAGCTGTCGGAAGAGGATTCTAAAGAAGGAGCCTCGCCCGATCAGGTGCCGAAGATCATTGAGGCTTTGCGCGCCGCGCAGAATCTGACACTCACGGGGCTGATGACGATGCCCCCGTGGAATGACAATCCGGAAATCACGCGGCCCTACTTCCGCCGTCTCGCGGCTCTGGCGCGCGAGCATGGGTTCGCGAAGCTTTCGATGGGGATGTCCCACGATCTCGAAGCCGCCATCGAAGAGGGATCCACACATGTTCGCGTGGGTACGGCTTTGTTTGGCAAGCGCCCGAAGCCTGCGGTCTAAGCGGCGGCTGGGACTACGGATCCAATTTGGTCGCGTCGATCCATGTCGCGGGCAATTGTCTTAGAACCCGCCCACAGTACGATCGAGAGCAGGAACGATAGGACGGGAATCATCAACATCGCTTCCTGCAAGCCCTGAGCCCGCGCCTGAGCATTGATCGCCGCGAGGCCCAGAGAAGCAGCGGCTTCTTTCGCGCGCCAATCGCTCACAACGCCAGTCAGGAGTGGGCCCAACGAAGCTCCGCACATGTACATGAACATGAAGTAGATCGACATGGTGCTGGCGCGCAGACGGGGTGGAACGATGTCCTGAATCGACGAGTAGACGAGTCCGTAGTAGGAATTGCAGGCACCGTAGGCGAGCGTGAAAAACGCGGTTGCAGCTATCCACGATCCTTTGCCCTGCATTACGCCAGCCAGCGCGAGAGGTACGCCGCAGAGGGCGACGATGGCGGCGACAAGCATGCGTCCATCGCGGCGTTTGCGGATGATTTCGTCGCCGAGTTTGCCCGCCAGCGATCCCCCGGCGATGCCACCGACGGCGTAGATAAAGCCGACAATGAGGCCGGAGGAGGCAAGAGTTTCCTGGTGCGTTCTAACGAACAGCGAGACGAGGAACGTTCCGTAAGCATACATGTTGAAGTTGAGCAGCGCGCCCGAGGCGATGATCCACCAGAGGGTCGGGATGCGTAGGACGCTCCACATCGAAGCGCTTTCGTTTGCTGCCGATTGCTTGCCGGTTTCCGATGCGCCACGGGCCGGTTCCTTCAGAAACCACAGGGCTGGAATCAGCAGCAGCGCGGGCGCCGCGGCAATGACCAGGGCGTTGCGCCAGCCAAACGCTTGCGCGGCCGGTCCGGAACAGATGTAGGCCAGTGCCCCACCGATCGGTACGCCAAGCATGAAAAATGCCAAGGCCCGCGATCGCTTTTCGGCAGGAAAGAGATCGCCGATCCAACTGGCGGCGGTCGGTGCGACAACGGCTTCTCCTACGGCCACGCCCAGTCGGCTGATCATCAGGTGAAAATAGCTTTGCGCCAGCGAATTCGCAGCAGTGAGCAGGCTCCAAACGATAAGACCGACCATGAGGATCGTCTTGCGGCTACCTTTGTCGGCCATGCGGCCCAGAGGCACACCGATGATTGCGTAGAGCATGATAAACCCAGTTCCCAGCCAGCCGATTTCGGTGTCGGTGAGGCCGAATTCCGCTTTCATCGGTTCGGCGAGTGCGCCGGAGACATTCCTGTCGTAGAAGTTCAGGACATTGATCAGAAACAGTATGGCGAGAGATGCAATCAGCCCGGATTTCACAGTCGGCCTTTCGTGGTGCACAAACGGAGTAACCCCGAGATCCTATCACAGGCGTTCGTTCATACCTTTGTACTTGTATTGTTGTTGTGTTATAAGTGCGTAGGCACTTATGAATCAATATGACTTTGGATACTCCTGGCCTTGGACCTACGGCCACCTGATGGTTGCCGCCGCTTTCGGTATGTTCGCGGCGATTGCGCATCGGATGAAATGGCGTCGCTGGATCTCGATTCTCTCGGGTCTTGTCGCGTTTTGGGCCGTGTCAGGTTTTCTCGTTTTGTACTATCAGTTCAATCTCAGTTCTCCAACGGAGATGCCCACGGCGCGCTTCGTGGCCAATATCGATGCCCCTTCGGTGCTTGATGTCGGCGCGGGTTCCGGACGGACGACTATCATGGCACTTGCCTCGCGCCCGAAGTCGACGGTGACGTCGCTTGACATTTTCAGCAATGAATTCGGCATTGAGGACAACAACGAACGCCGGTTGTTGTCGAATGTGAAGATCGCTGGCTTTGACGGCAGGGCCAAGGCGCAGCGAGGCGATATGCGCAAGATGGACTTGCTTGACGCTACCTTCGATGGCGTTGTCAGCGCGTACGCCATCGATCATCTGAACGGCGAAGGTGTGAAGCAATCTCTCGCGGAAGTGCGTCGCGTGTTGAAGCCCGGCGGCGAGTTCTTACTGATGGTGATCAATCGAGACGTGTGGGTTCGCTTCACGTATCCGCTGCTGCATGGACACTACTATGGGCAGGCTCCCGCAGGCGAACGCTGGAAGCGGCGTTTGAACGACGCAGGCTTTGTGATCATGGAAGAGGGCACGCCTCCGGGGACGCTGTATCTTCTCTGCCGCAAGCCCCTGACGGTTAAGCCGACGATCACGGATGGCGAGAACAAGAACGATTCGCGATGAAGACTTGCTGCTTGCGGCCCGCGCCGCTTTTGTAGAGAGAGGTTTTGCATGCCCAACGAAAGAGATCGCTCGTCGAGCCGGCGTTTCAGAGGGTGTACTGTTTCAACGCTACGCAACCAAAGAGGAACTGTTTTTCGCCGCGATGGCACCGCCTCAGGCGCATATCGCGGAACTGCTCGGTGTCGCGAATGGATCACACGAACACATGGAAGCCATCGGCCTGCGGATGTTGGAATATTTTCGGGATGCCGTTCCTGTGTTATTGCCGTTGGTTTCACATCCAGCTTTCAAGTTCGAAGAGTTCGCGATGCGGAATCCGGACTCGGCGTTAGTAACGATGCGAAGGGATGTGATGGGCTACTTCACTGCGATCGGTTCCGTAGATCCCGCGGCGTCGGCATTGCTTTTGATGTCTTCGGTTTACGGAGTCGCGATGTTTGAACGCCTCGGTGCGCATGAAGGCAAGATGCCGCAACGTTTTGTGCTTCGAATGTTGGAGCGCATTTGGAAGACCTGCGAACTCCCGATTCCACAGGGTAAAGCGAAGGCCGCTACCAGCCGGGGTCCCAGATCTTAGAGAGGTCGAGGGTGAAGCCTTCAACCGGGCCTTCGCCCGAAATGTTGTTCAGATTGTCCAGCGTTCTGAAATCCACCGGGGACGTGTAAACATGAACCCTTCGTTTGTCCATTCGAGAATCCATCCGAGTTGAGCACCGCTCAGCATCCACTCCGCCATCTTCGAATGAACCTGATTGATTCGATCGGAAGGAGAAGTTAGTTCCACCACAAACTCCGGGCAAATTGGCAAGAACTTGTCCCGTTGATCGGATGGTACGGTTTGGATTCGCTCGAAGGACGCCCATGCCGCATCTGCCGCTCGCATCGCGGAGTTCTGTAGCCTGAAAATGGTACTGGAGTCAAAGGCCTCTCCCTTGCCTTGCTGGTCACTCCAGTCAAGCAAACGGGCGGAAAGCCGATTGTTCCGCGCGCCTGTTCTCGCACCCTTTCCAGACATGATCACGATCCTCCCCTCGGCGGTTCGTTCGATTCTGTATTCGTCATTCGAAGCACAGAAATCGAAAAAAGCGTCATCCGAAAGTTCCGGCATGCGCAAAACTGATGGTTCGAGCACCTCGACGAGCATCTTCGCCTCCATGCGAGTAGAGTACTAAAGATTGACTTCCATCACTTCGTGGAACACAGACTCGTCGAGTTGGATGCCCGCAACTCTGACCCGTTGCAGGATCTTCGGTTCCTCGCCCGACCAGCGAAAACGTCCTTGCACCTTGCCATCCGCCGTCATGCCGATGCGCTCGAAAAAGAAGATGTCGTGCACGTCGACCTGTCCGTCTTTGATGCCACGCACTTCGGAAACAGCGATGATCTTGCGGGATCCATCCTGTAGACGCGATACCTGCACCACCATCTTGATCGCACTGACGACCTGCTGCTGAATGACCTTCGAAGGGATCTCGACATCCGACATCAACACCATGGCCTCGAGGCGCGAGAATGCGTCTTTGGGTGAGTTGGCGTGGATCGTGGTCATCGATCCCTCAACACCTGTGTTCATGGCCTGCAGCATGTCCAGCGTTTCACCGCCGCGGCACTCGCCGACGATGATGCGATCAGGACGCATACGCAACGCGGTGCGAACCAACTGCCGTTGATTGATGCCGCCTTCTTTGTTGAGGTTGGGCGGGCGGGTTTCGAACTTCACCACGTGACGCTGCTGCAACTGCAGCTCCGCCGTGTCCTCGATGGTCACGATGCGTTCGTCTTCAGGGATAAAGCGAGATAACGCGTTCAAGGTCGTGGTCTTGCCTGAACCCGTTCCGCCGGATATCAGAATGGTGGTTTTCGCGGCCACACAAGCTGCCAGAAACTGCAGCATGCCGGTCATGATGGTCTTGTTGGCGACCATCTCTTCAGAGGTGATGACGTGGCGTCCGAAGCGGCGGATGGAGAGCGCTGGTCCGTCAAGGGCCAAAGGAGGAATGATCGCGTTGACGCGGGATCCATCGGGAAGGCGGGCGTCCACCAATGGCTGTGCTTCGTCGACTCGGCGTCCGACCTGCGACACGATCTTCTCGATGATATGCAGCAGATGCGCGTTGTCTTTGAATCGCACGGGCGTCAGCGTGAGCCGGCCGAAGCGTTCGACATAAACGCGATCGAACCTGTTGACGAGGATGTCGGAGATCGAAGGCTCTTTGAGCAACGGTTCCAAAGGGCCGAGTCCCAGGGTTTCGTCGAGCACTTCTTCAATGATCTTGTTCTGTTCGGCCGTTGTCATCGGGACGCGTTCGTCGTCGAGCAGACGTTCGACGACGCGTCCGATTTCCGCGCGGACACGGTCTTTCGGCAGCGAACTGACGCGATCCATATTTAGGACGCCGATCAGTTTGCGATGGATCTCGCTTTTGAGCTGAAAGTATCGGTCCGCAGTATGGCCGTGACCGGACGCCTGTTGTTGCTGAGGACGCCCGGAACGAGGTGAAGGACGATTGGTAGCCACGAGATCTTCATTATCGCAACACCGTTCGTGGGCTGTTGCGATCGACATCCACGGCGGACGAGTTCGAACGCGAGACCCACGAGTTCGCCTGCGGCTCGTTTGCTCGACACTTAGAGCAGAATTCGCGAGACATTGGCGTGTTCACTGACATCGACAATCAGATCGGTTCTGCCGTCTCCTTCGAGATCGCCTGCCCAGATCAATGAGCGATGTTCCTCGTCGCTGGCCAAGCGTAGATGGCCTGCGCGAGGCCTTGATCTTCGAAGGTCAACGTGTTTGGAGACTTCATCGATAGCCGCGCAATTGTGCCGATACCGATGGGTGGACCGTCATCAACGAACTTGCTGGGCTCTTCGTGAAACAGTGTGGACACAGGACGCGACATCCATGGATAGGGCGTTTTCAGCAGGATGAGTGGCTGGAGAGCGCCGGGAATCGAAACCTGTTTCCCATCCGTTGGCCGGTGACGCCGTCAAATGCAGGTGTTACAGAGATTCGTGTTTCGATCCAGGCGAACCTGCCACTCGCCGGCCCTTTGGAGAGTGCCATCCAGGTGCTGCCATGCTTCGCCGTCACTTCGTCTGAGTGAAAGAGCCCGGTCTGGAGCAATTCGGTCGGCCGGTCAGCGCCGGCGAAAGCCAGCAGCCATGAGCTAGGTCACTTGAAGTAACCCAACAGGTCAAGGATCAGATGTGTCGATTCGGATGTGAAGACATTGAAGCGTCCCGTCGGAGTTCCGGTAGCCACAATCGCCGCATTGGATGTAATCGCGCCGTCCACCGCGTTCAGTGTCGAAACGATCGGCCTCGTCGTTCCAGCGGGCCAGACGGTGAGGAACCCAAATGGCCCATCCGGAACCACTGTTGTGTTCATCGCATAGGCCAAAGGCGATGGCGCGATACTGCAGGAACCGGCCTCGGGGGTGAATGCGCGAGTTTCCAGCGCGGTCATCTTGGGACCTCCGAACGGGCCATTGGGCAAGCCCGTGTAGGCGATTCTGCAGCCGCTGGACGGAAAGTACACAGCAGTCGCCGTCGGGCTGAAGTAGCCGTTCATATCGATCACGAGGTGGGATTCATCGGTTGCATAAGCGTCGATCATCCCACCGGTACCCGCTTCCAGGATTGCCGCGTTGGCGACGACCGTGCCCGTCGTGGCGTTTAGCGTCGAGGCCAGTGGCTGCGCCTTGCCGCTGGACCAAAGCGTCAGAAATCCAAGCGTTGTTTTGGGAATCACGGTGATGTTCAGCGAGTAAGCCGTGGCATTGGACGGAATGTTGCAGTTGGCGGACATGACCGGCAACGATCGGGTGGCTTTCGCGACTAGAGCAGGTCCTGCCAATGCGCTGTTCGCCAGGCGGGTGTCGACGATGCGGCAGGGCGCGATGGTTGAAAATCCCTGCAAAGGAGTGAGGACGCCTGTCGGTTGCGCCAACGCAAAGTATCCCGTTACGTCGACCGCCACGTCCGTGCTGTCCGTTGCGTAGAGACTGATGGATTGCGTGGCGTCCACTGAGAGAATCGCGAAGTTTGCCTTGACTCGTCCATCGAGCGAATTGAGTGTCGAGACCGTTGGTTGCGGTATGCCCTTGCGCCACGCAGTCAGATAACCGAGCGGTCCTTTTGGGACGGCGGTGATATTGACGGCGACGGCTCCCGCAGTGGGAGGGATGCCACAGACGTTGAGGAGCGAAAAGTCGCGGCTTGCTTTGGTCGGCAGCGAGGGACCGCCCAACGGGCCGCTGGCGTTCCGGGTGTCGACCGCACGGCAAGGCGCGAGCGGTGTGAATTTTAATCCGGCATCTTCCATGACTGGCGCTTCGTTCAACGTGAAACCGCTGGTGTTCAGGGTGCAGCAAAGTTCAGCAGGTTTCACCGCTCGCCGGAAGTTCACGGTGGCGGATCCCTGTACATCGGCGCACCACTGGCATTTTCCGTTGAGATCGTAAATGCGGATCTGGCCCGTGACGACTGTGAGAACCTGCCCTTTGACATGAGCACTGAGGCAGAATCTGCCATCGGTCGTGTTAAAGCAGGATTCGTCATTGGGATCCGCTTCCACCTCAAAATTAGTTGCTGCCGATTGGAACGTCAGTCGAACCCAACTGCCTGGTCCGCCGCTGAACGTGCTTGTCGATTGTGCACCAGGCAGGTTGATTGTGGATTGAACGGTGATCCGCACCGGGCCGCCGATACGCTGCGAAGGCGCGTCGAGTTGCAACGCTGTCGACGCGGTGTCCGCAGTGGATCCTCGCACGAGAAGCCCTCGTGCGTCGTCACGTAGCTCAATGTTTGTGTCGGGCGGGACGCGTGTGTCGCTAGCTATGTAACTTCCGGTGGTTGCAGAAAAAGCCGTGGCAACCGAGAAGAGGCATCCAAGGGCATGAACTCTCATGCCCCTTAGGATACGCCAACTAAGGCAAGAAATATCCGTTGATGTCGATAATCAAATGCGTCACTTCGGACGTCAGTGCGCTGATCGATCCTTGTGCGCCGGCCAATACCAATGCGGCGTTCGACGTGATCGCTCCGTCGACCGCATTGAGTGTCGACACGACGGGTTGCACTCCGGCGGTAGGCCAGAAGGTAAGGTATCCCAATAGCGCGGGAGGCACCACTGTCGCGTTCAGTGAGTACGCCTTGGCTCCAGTTGGGATGCCGCAGTTGCTGATCGCCATCGGATACTCACGCTGGGCGAGCGCCGTCTGCGCGGGACCACCGAGAGGTCCGGTCGGATTGCGCGTATCCGAGATGCGGCAGCCGGGGGCGGGGAAGTAGTTTAACGCGCCGAACTGTCCCGGCGGCGCGAAGTATCCATTGATGTCGAGCACCACGTTGGTGGCTTCGGATGCAAACAACTCGATGGAGCCACTGGTGCCTGCCCGCACGATCGCCGCGTTGGCGACCACCGTTCCCGTCACGGCGTTCAGCGTCGAGACCACGGGACGCACGGTTCCGGTAGGCCACAGCGTGATAAATCCCAGCGGACCGCTCGGCACCACCGTCGCGTTCAACGAATAGGCGCGTGCTGTCGAAGGAATATTGCAGGAGGCCGCAAGCACAGGAAAGGTTCGCGTTGTGAGAGCGGCCATGCCGGGACCTCCGAGCGCGCCGGGAGGCAAACGAGTATCTGTAATGCGGCAGGGATTGATCGGATAGAAAGCCAAGCTGTTCACTTGAGGTGTCACAAAGTATCCGTTGACATCGAGGACGACGTCGCTCTGTTCGGTGACATAAACGCTAACGGCTTTGTTAATTCCGGCCTGCACGATCGCTGCATTCGCTTTGACTCGGCCATCCAGAGAGTTCAACGTGGAGACCTGTGGCCGCGCTTGACCCGCTGGCCAGATCGTCAAAAATCCAAGAAGGCCGCGAGGCACCACCGTGACATTGAGCGCGACGGCGGAAACTTGGCTGGGAATGCCACAGCGACCGGCCAGTACGAATTCACGGGTCTGTTGGCCTTCCATGACGGGCTGTCCGTAAGGTCCCGCGGCGAGACGCGTGTCCGCGATACGGCACGGTTCGATGGGAATGAATTGCAAACCCAGAGTGGCATCGACCGGATTCTCGGTCGCGTTGACCGGCAGCGTATAAGACGAACGCGGTGGCGAAAGCGACTGCGTTCCATTGAATGTGCCGCCGCCGCTGAGGTCGACGCACCAGAGGCAGTTTCCGGCGGTGTCGAAGATGCGAATTTGGCCCGTAACTGTCGCTTGCACTGTGCCGGTCGCGGTCGTGTTTTCACACTGGTCGCCAACCGGTGAGCCGGCGCAAGTAACCTGGACGTCGGTTGCGGGCGACGTAACTTGGATCGTGACGCTGGACGCTTCGCGCGAAACCGCGCCACCTGAAAATCCGAAGGAGCCCGAGTTGGTTCCGGCTACGAAGGTTCTCGCGAAGTTCGAGCGGAACGAGCAAGTGACAAACAATCTGTTCGTGAGAGGGGTGCAAAGAGACGGAGCAGGATGGGCCTCGGATGCAGTTACAGTAAGTGTGCCGTTGGAAAGACTGATGGATCCCACCGGCTGGCTGCCGCTGCTGTTGCCTTGGATCGTGCCACTGATGGCCGCGAATCCGGTTCCTGTGGTTAAGACAATTCCCACTGCAAATGTTTTGAGATCCATGCATTCATCCTAATACGGTTGTCAGCGGAATGTTGTGCCTGTAGGATAGGGATCATGAACCGTTATTCCACTGAACCATCCGCTTGGGAAAAGATTTCGGGTACGACCACGCTTTCGAATACGCAGGCATCGGTGATCAAGCAAACCTATTTCCTGCTGGGCATCGCAGTTCTTTGCGCTATGGCCGGTGGCTATATCGGCTCGACGTCTGAAACCGTTCTGCGCTTTCTCACGAGCAAGATCGGCTTCATCGTCGCCCTGGTCTTCTTGAACGTGGTGCCATGGGTCGCAATGGCTTGCCGCAACAATCCGGTGTTGGGCGTGACCGCACTCGTCGCCGACGGGTTTCTTGCGGGTTTGGTGCTTTCGCCGGTTCTGTACTTCGCCAATCGCGTGGCACCCGAGATGATTCTGGTGGCATTGATGATCACCGGTGCCGTGTTCGCGGCGATCACCGGTTATATCTTTGTGTCGAAGCGTGAGTTCTCGGCACCCAAAGGCCTAATGATCGGACTTTTCGTGGCGGTCTCCGCGGCAGTGGTCCTGAACATGTTCATGAATATTGGCTGGCTTGGTGTGCTTATCAGCGCGGGTATCGGAATCATTGGTGTTTTCGGCTTGGTGTATTCGACAAGCGGTGTGCTGCGCAGCGCCGATTCCGATAGCCCGATTCCCGGTGCCCTGGCTCTTTTCGCCGGTCTGTTCAACATCTTCAACGCAGTGCTGAACCTCTTGCTGCGGCTTGGCGGCGGCGGACGCCGAGGCTAACGATCAAGTTAGCGTTTGCGCAGGCGCTATTCGACATGCAACAATGACAAAAGTCTTTAACCGGAGCGCGTGAGCTAACCCCATCAGTTTAACTGCAGCGGACTCATGGCCCTTCGTGTGTCGAGTCTTAGGAGAATTACAGTAGTGAGAGAAAAAGGTGTTGTGAAGTGGTTTAATGCCGCCAAGGGATTCGGCTTCATCCAGAGATCAACGGGTGAAGACGTTTTCGTGCATTTCTCGGCGATCCAGATGAACGGATATCGGACGCTTGAAGAAGGTTTGGAGGTAGAGTTCGAGGTGAAGCAAGGTCCCAAGGGCCTGCAAGCCGAGAACGTAGGTCGGCCCTAATCGAATCCATCCGTGTTTAATCAGAAGGCCGTCCCCCAGTGTGGGACGGCCTTTTGCTTTGAGTTCAGGTTTTTTTCGATAGCCGAGAGAGAATTGCGAGTTGCCGCAAGTATTGTCTCAACGGCCTGGCGGGTGTGCCCCAGACCGGTTCTCCCGCTCGCACGACTTTCGATGTGAGGATGCCCGCGCCTGACCCGATGATTGCGCCTGTCTCCACCCGCACTTTGTCTCCGAAGCCCACCTGTCCGCCGATCATCGCGCGGTCTTCCACAATGCAGCCTCCCGCCATGCCCGTCTGCGCGGCGATCACCACGTGTCTGCCGATGCGGCAGTTGTGTCCGATATGAACCATATTGTCGATCTTGGTTCCGTCGCCGATGCTCGTGACACCAAGCGCCGCGCGGTCGATGCACGAGTTTGCGCCGATCTCGACATCGTTGCCGATGCTCACTTTGCCCACTTGCGGAAAATTCTCGTAGTGGTCATCGCGCCACACGAATCCGAAACCATCGGCACCCAGCACGACGCCAGAATGCAGCACGCATCTGTCGCCAACCTGCACGTCGCGATACAAACACACACGCGGATAGAGGATGGTCTGCGCACCCACCGCGCATCGTGGTCCCACGCTACAAAATGGCCCAATGGAAGCGGTTTCGTGAACCCGCGCTTCCGGATGGATCACCGCGGAAGGATGGATGCCAGCGCCGGGCCGCGCGATGGGATGCAGAAGTGGAATCAACTGCGCAACCGCTGCGCGAGGATCTTTGGCGAAGATCAGGTTCTTGCCAGGGACATCGATTCCAGGCGGAATCACCAGGCATCCGGCCACGGACGTGAGCGCCAACTGCGCGAACTTCATGTTGGAGACGAACGACAGATCGCTCGCGCCAGCCTCCTCGAGCGGCATCACCGCCGTGATTTCCCGCTCTCCGTCGCCTGCGAATTCCGCCTGCAATGCCGCGGCTAATTCTCGAATGATCATCTGCCGTTATCATACTGGTTTATGCCCATTGACCCCTCGGCGACGATTGCACCGACGGCCCGCGTGCATCCGGATGCCGTTGTGGGCGCGCAGGCGCACATCGCCGATTTTTGCATTGTGGAAGAGGATGTCACCATCGGCGCTTTCACACGCATCGAACCCTATGTCTATGTGAAGCGCTGGACCACGCTCGGCGAGCGCAATGAAATCTCTGCTGGAACCGTACTCGGAACCGATCCGCTCGACAAAAACTTCAAGGGTGACCGCAGCTATTTGCGCATTGGCCACGGCAACAAGATCCGCGAGCACTATACGATCTCTCGAGGCACGCAGCCTGAGTCCGCGACAGTGATTGGCGACAACAACTACATCATGACCTCGGGCCACATCGCGCACAATTCGATCATTGGATCGAATGTCGTAGTGGCAAGTTGCGCTTTGGTGGCGGGCCATGTCGAGATTGAGGATCAGGCTTTTATCAGCGGTGGCGTGGTGATTCATCAATGGTCTAAGATTGGACGCCTCGCGATGATCGGCGGCAATACGCGCGTGAACTCCGACGTTCCGCCCTACTTTCTCTATTCGGATTTCAACATTGCAGCCAAGGGTTTGAATATGGTTGGGCTGAAGCGTGCGGGCTTTACATATCCGCAAGTACTGGCGTTGAAGCAGGCGTACAAGCTGTTGTTTAAGTCCGGGTTGAAACTCGAAGACGCGTTGCTGCGGATCGAGAATGAGAACCCCACGGAGCATACGCTGCACGTCGCGCGCTTCGTACGTGCCAGTCGCCGCGGCATCTGTCGCGACTAGGTTAGATACACTGAAGCCTTGCGTCACGTTATTTTGCTTGTGTTTCTTCCGCTTCTCGCGCAAGAGCGTGTTTCCACCGGCACCCGCGTCGTCGCGCGTCCCATCGGCATCGCCGAGGCAGTGGAAACCGCTTCGAAGAACTATCCATCCATCCGGATCTCGCAAGCGCAAGCGGCCGCCGCGGCAACGCAAATCGCGCTGGCACGGACAAACTTTCTGCCGAAGATCGATGCTGTTGCGGGAGTGAACCGCGCGACTCGAAACAATACATTCGGTCTGCTGCTGCCCGCGCAGGTGATCGCTCCGATTTCCGGCCCTGCGCTGTTTTCGAATTCAATGTCGAGCGTCTGGGGATCCACGGTCGGCGTGACCGTGTCTTGGGAACCTTTTGATTTCGGTCTTCGCGGGTCTCAAGTGGACATCGCCGAGGCGGGCCGCAGGCGTGCGGATCTTGGCATTGCCAGGACGCAGTTCGAGATCGCCTATCTCACCGCCGATACCTACCTGACTTATCTCGCAGCAGAACAAATCGTGCGTTCTGCTTCGGCCGCTTACATCCGTGCTTTAGCCCTAGAAAAGATTGTCACGGCTGTGGTGCGGGCCGATCTCAGGCCCGGCGGCGATCTCACCCGAGCACAGGCGGAATCCGCAATGGCGATGAACATGGTCATCCAAGCGGACCAGGCGCGCGATCTTGCAAAGGCAACCCTTGCGCAACTGGTTGGCGAGACGGTTGCTGTGCAGGCGGGCGAGATGCTCGATAAGGCTCCGAAAATTGTCTACGATCGCGTTCCGTTGGACCAGCATCCGTTGGCCCGCGAGCAGAACGCTGCTGTTGAAGAAGTAAAATCTCGTGAAAAGTCCCTAGAAAAGGCGTACTATCCGAAGTTTCTTCTGCAGGGTACTTCTCATGCTCGTGGCGTCGGCGCTTACGACGGGCTGCAAAAGCCCGCCAATGCTGGCAATCCCGTATCGGGTTTGGGTCCGAACATTCAGAATTGGGCGCTGGGATTCACGATGCTGTTTCCGATCTTCGACTATCCTTCGATTCGCATCAGGAAAGAAGCTGAGGTCCAGAAAGAGAAGGCGGAACAGGCGAAATACGATCAGGTTCTGCGCGAGTTGCAGGGGCAACTCGATCGAGCGCGAGCGATGCTGATGGGTGCGCAACGTATCGCGACCAATGTTCCGATTCAATTGAAAGCGGCGCGCGAAGCGAAGGAACAAGCGACGGCGAGATACAACGCCGGGCTTTCCACCATCGTCGAAGTGGCGGACGCCGAGCGGTTGTTGGCGCAAACGGAAATCGATGCGGGGCTGGTGAATCTCAACATCTGGCGGGCGATTTTGAACGAGGCTGGGGCGGTCGGCGATCTCGAACCGTTTCTGAAACTGACTCGATGAAACTGGTTCTGCTTGCAATGCGGCGGCCCATCACGATTGTGGTGGCCGTGATTGCCGTCGCGCTTGCATCTTGGCTCGCAGTGCAGCGCACCCGTGTCGATATCTTTCCCGATCTGGGCTCGCCCGCGGTCTATATCGCGCAACCCTACGGAGGCTTGGATCCGCAACAGATGGAAGGCTTCGTTACGTATTATTACGAATACCATCTGCTCTATGTTTCCGGTATCCAGCATGTGGAATCGAAGAACATTCAGGGTGCAGCGCTGATCAAGCTGACGTTTTATCCGGGCACGGATATGAATCAGGCGATGTCGGAAGTGATCGGCTACGTGAATCGCTCGCGCTCGTTTTTCCCCCCCGGCGCTGTGCCTGCGTTTGTGACGCGCTTCGATGCCGGATCCGTCGCCGTAGGGCAATTGGTGTTTTCAAGCCCCACACGGAGCCCTGGCGACATGCAGAACATCGCGCTGAATCAGGTGCGTCCCTTGTTCGCGACGTTGCAGGGTGTATCCGCGCCGCCGCCGTTTGGAGGCAATCAGCGCACGATGGTGGTGCGTCTCGATCCCGATAAGTTGCGCGAGCATCGCGTGTCTCCGGAAGAAGCGATAGCAGCGGTGAACAAGTCAACCACCGTAATGCCTTCGGGTGTAGTTCGTGTGGATGACTTCAGCCGCATTGCGAGCACCAACGCCAATGTTGGCGGGGATGTGCAGGTATTGATGGATTCGCCGGTGCGCATGGGTCCTGGGCCGATGTTGTATCTGCGCGATATCGCGGTAGTTGAAATCGGAACGGACGTCGTTACCGGCTACGCGCACGTGAACGGCAAGCGCACGGTCTACATTCCGGTGACAAAACGTTCGGATGCCTCGACCTTGGATGTGCTGCGGCGGGTGCGGGAAAACCTGCCTCGCATGCAAGCGGTCTGTCCCGACGATGTGAAGGTCGAGTTGGTGTTCGATCAGTCGAAGTACGTTGAGAACGCGTTGAAGGCCCTGATTAACGAGGGATTGCTGGGCGCGGTGCTCACTGGTCTCATGGTGTTGCTGTTTCTGCGCGACTGGCGATCGGCGTTGATCGTAGTCCTTACGATTCCCGTGTCGCTGCTTGCTGCAGTATTGTGGCTGTGGGCGGTGGGGCAGACGATCAACATCATGACCATCGGCGGACTCGCGCTGGCCGTGGGCGTGCTCGTCGATGAAGCGACAGTGGAGATTGAGAACATCCATTCACATATGGCTTCGGGCATGAACAAAGCCCGATCTGTGGTGAGTGCAGCCAGCAAAACCGCAATGGCGCGGCTATTGTCGATGCTCTGCGTGTTCGCGGTGTTTGGACCCGCGTTCCTGATGACCGGCGTCGGCAAGCAGTTGTTCATTCCGTTGTCGCTCGCAGTTGGATTTGCGATGCTTTCGTCGTATCTGTTGTCGAGCACGCTTGTTCCAGTGTTGTCGACTTGGCTCATGAAGCAAGAACACGCCCGAGGCGAAGCCAGCTTTCTGCAAGGGGTGTATGCGCCTTTGTTGGGAGTCGCGCTCAAGATCCGTTGGGTGGTCGCGGCTGCTTATGTGATCGCCGTGAGCTTGGCTCTTTGGATCCTGCTGCCGCAACTCGGCACAGAACTATTTCCCGCTGCCAATACGAATCAGTTGCAGTTGCGCCTCAGAGCCAAGACCGGCACGCGCATCGAGCGAACCGAATTGGTTTGCCTGAGGGCTTTGGACATCGTCAAGCAAAATGCCAGCGTTGAGATCTCGACCGCCTTCATCGGTGTACAACCCGCGAGCTATCCGATCAATACGATTCACTTGTGGACGTCCGGCCCGCACGAGGCGGTGCTTACGGTTGCGTTGAAAGATCGTTTCACTGAAGAGCTTGCAGAGAGGCTGCGCGCGAAGTTCAAGTCCGAAATGCCGGATGTTTTGGTGTCTTTCGAGCCTGGCGATATCATCGGCAAGGTGCTGGCCTTTGGATCTCCGACGCCGGTTGAGGTTGCGGTGCAGGGTCCTGCGATGCCCGCCAATCGGTCACATGCCGCGAAGATTTATGCGGAACTCGCGAAGCTCACGAGCTTACGCGACCTGCAATACAAGCAAGCTTTGGATTACCCGACGCTCGATATCAAGATGGATCGCGACCGCGCAGGCCAGTTCGGGCTTTCCGCAACCTCCGTTGCGAGATCGCTAGTTGCGGCGACATCGTCGAGCCGTTTCATCGAGCCGATGTACTGGCGCGATCCAGGCAATGGCAACGGATTTCAGTTGCAGGTCGAGGTTCCGCAACCGCGGATGGCTTCTGCGCAGGATGTTGCGGACATCCCGATCATGCAGAATGGGGCGTCGAGGCCCCTATTGGGAGACGTCGCAGAAATCAAAAATGGCACGATGCCGGGCGAGGTCGAACGCTACGACATGCAGCGTGTGGTGAGCATGACGGCCAATATCCACGGACGTCCGCTGGGTGAGGTCGGTGCTGATATCCAAGCGGCGATCAAGCGCGCGGGCGATCCTCCGAAGGGGGCGGCCGTTGCGGTCCGCGGGCAGTTCCCGGCATTGAAAGAGACCTTCGATGGATTGCGCAACGGGATCCTGCTGGCGATCGGTGCGGTGTTCCTATTGCTTGCCGCGAACTTCCAATCGATACGTTTGGCTGTGGCTGTTTTGCTCACGATTCCCGCGGTTTTGTTGGGTGTGGTTTTGATGCTGCTGTTCACGGGTACGACCTTGAACTTGCAATCGTACATGGGCGCGATCATGGCGATCGGCATCGCCGTGGCCAATTCGATTCTGTTGGTGACGTTCGCTGAGATGCGTCGCAAAGAAGGCGCCTCTTCAACAGAGGCCGCAGAAAGCGGCGCAACAGGACGTCTCCGCGCAATCCTGATGACGGCCCTGGCGATGATCGCAGGTATGATTCCGATGGCGCTGAGTGCCGATCTCACTGCCTCGCTTGGACGCGCTGTTATTGGCGGACTCGCTATGTCCACACTCGCCACTCTCATTGTGTTGCCCTGTTTGTATGCGATCTTGCAGCGTGGCGTGCGCCGCGCATCGCCGTCGCTCGATCCCGACGATCCTGCCAGTTCCCTCTACGAAGAACATGTTCACTAGCCTTGCCCTTGTTGCTGCCGCCTCGATTTGCGCGCAATCGATCGAGACGGTCAAGATCGCATCGAAGCCAATTGAGAAGAAGCTCCGTTTGCCCGGCGAGATCTTTCCCTACGAAAAGGTGGATATCGCGGCTCGTGTCAACGGTTACGTCACGCGCGTCTTGGTCGATCGCGGAAGCATGGTTCGCAAGGGTCAGTTGCTCGTGGAGATGTCCGCGCCGGAAATGGCCGCGCAGATCGCCGAAGCGCAGGCTCGCGTGAAAACCGAGGAAAGCCGCAAGGCAGAAGCGGAAGCTCGATTGTCGGGTGTCCAAGCCTCTTTCGATCGATTGAAGATCGCAGCGAAGACTGCGGGCGCGGTTTCAGGACTCGAAGTCGTGCAAGCCGAAAAGTCCGTTGACGCGGCAAAGGCCGCTGTTTCCGCTACCGAAGACTCGATTGTTGCATTGCGCGCGGCAATCCAACCGCTGAAAGATCTCGAAGGCTATTTGAAGATCACCGCCCCCTTCGAAGCCGTCGTCACCGAACGCATCGCGCACCGCGGCGCGCTCGCCGGCCCTACAAGTGGCGCGCTGCTGAAGCTCGAAAACAACAGCCGCTTGCGCGTTGTGGTGGCAGTTCCGGAAACGGAAGCCGGATCGATTCCGCGCGGTGCTCGTATTGGATTCACCGTGCCCGCGCATTCCGGCATGACGTTCGAAGGAGTGATCGCGCGCAATCCACTGTCGATGGATCCGAAGACGCGCACGATGCCTGTGGAACTCGATGTCTTCAACGCAAAGGGATTGCTTGCGCCTGGTATGTATCCGGAAATCGCCTGGCCTGTGCGGAAGGGTCCGGGACTATTGGTTCCGGCGACGGCGGTCGCGAGCAACACGGAGCGCGTGTTCGTGATCCGCGTCAAAGAGGGCAAGGCCGAGTGGGTGAACGTGAAGAAGGGTGCGACGCAAGGCGATCACGTCGAGGTTTCTGGCGCAATTGCCGAAGGCGACGTGATTGTGAAGCGCGCAAGCGATGAGCTGCGCCCGGGGACGAAGATCCAATGAAACGTCGTGAATTTCTGATGCTTGCGGGTGTCGCGCGGTTGGCGACAGCAGCGCCGCGTAAGCCAAACATTATCGTCATCGTCGCCGACGATCTGGGATGGGCCGATCTCGGTGTGCAAGGTTGCAAGGACATCCCCACGCCTCACATCGATTCACTTGCCAAAAATGGCGCGCGGTTTACAAACGGCTATGTCACGTGTCCGGTGTGCAGCCCGACGCGTGCGGGCTTGCTGACGGGGCGCTATCAACAGCGTTTCGGACATGAGTTCAATCCCGGGCCCGCAGCGGAGGCGAGTCCGGAGTTTGGCCTGCCGCTCGATCAGACAACGCTTGCGAACCGCTTGAAGGCTCGGGGGTACGCGACGGGAATGGTTGGCAAGTGGCATCTGGGCTACAGGCCAGAGTTCCATCCGATGCGTCGCGGTTTCGATGAGTTCTTTGGATTCCTCGGTGGCGCGCATCGCTACGACGATGCGATGGCCGATCAGAATAACCCAATCTTGAAGGGTACGAAGCAGGTGGACGAAAAGGAATACCTGACCGATGCCTTTGCGCGCGAAGCGCTGGCCTTTGTGGATCGCCGCAAGAACAATGCGTTCTTCTTGTATTGGACGTTCAATGCTGTGCATGCGCCCATGTTCAATCCCGAGAAGTATTCGAAGCGATTCACCGATTCGATTGCGGATCCAAAGCGGCGGACCTTCGCGGGCATGCTCACGGCGATGGACGAGGCTGTGGGCCGCATGCTCACCAAGCTGCGGGAATACAAGCTGGAGAACGATACCGTCATCGTTTTCATCAGCGACAACGGCGGACCGACGGGAGTGAATACTTCGAGCAATGCCCCTCTACGCGGTGCGAAAGCCACGGTTTGGGAAGGGGGCATTCGGGTGCCGTATCTCGTGCAGTGGCGAGGAACGATCAAGCCCAATACGGTGATCGACCATCCGGTGCTGTCGCTCGATATTGTTCCCACTGTTGTTGCGGCGGCAGGCGGTGAGGCCACGGGAATCGATGGTGTTGACTTGTTGCCGTTGTTGACCGCGAAGAGCAAGATAGCACCTCATGCGATGTTGTACTGGCGCTTCGGTGCGCAGAAGGCGATTCGCAAGGGTTCGTGGAAGTTGGTGAAGACGGCCAAAGAAAATTGGCAGCTCTTTCAACTGCAATCCGATATCGGCGAGCAGCACAATCTGGCGGGCAGCATGACTGAGAAGCGAGAAGAACTTGAAGCCGACTACGAAGCTTGGGAGAAGCAATTGCAGGAACCACGTTGGAAGCCGCCAGGCGCGGTGTAAGCTCAAAGAGTGATGGTCGGAATCGGCGAGCTAACCAAACAATTTGCCAAAGAGGCACTCAGCGAACAGGTGAAGGACGTGCTGGGGTCGCCTTCTGAAGCTAGCGCTCCTGCTGCTCTGGATTCGCTAACAGCGATCCTCATGGGTCAGGTGCAGGCGATGCAGAACGCCCTCAAAGACGACCAGGAACTCGTTGTCTTTGCAACTGTCGGAGCAACCACCATCAGAGTTCATGAAATGTTCGCGCCGTCTTCGAAGGTGTTGGTTTTGAGCGGAACCGATATGAGCGACAAGACCCTGACACGCGTCATTTCGCCCGCGGACGGCGTCCAGCTTGTATGCAAGCCAACGCCAATGCCACCCAGCAACACCAAAGGTTCGCGCATCCGTTTCGTCACGCCCCAGCCACCCAAGGCCAAATAGCAATTTCCGTTCGGTCTTCGCGAAGGCTATACTTCGTGGCAATCTCATTTGGAGAAGAAAGCTATGAACCTTTCCCGCCTTCTCGCTCTCGTTGTGCTTTCGTCCGTTCTGGGATTTGCTCAATCTTCCAGTACCGGCGCATTGATTGGCAATGTCACTGACCCTTCCGGTGCCATGATTCCCATGCTTCTGTCGAGTTGGTCAGTGCGGACACTAACGCCAAGCAGACCCTCGAATCGAATGCTTCTGGGCAATTCTCGTTCATCAATCTTCGCCCAGGAATGTACAAGCTGGTTGTGAAGATCGCGGGATTCCGCACCACCACGATTCCCAATGTTCAGATCGAAGTGAACAAATCGTCAGGTATGGAGGTCAAGCTTGAAGTGGGAACCGAGAACCAAACCGTGGTAGTGTCTGCGGCGGCAACGGCGCAACTGCAAACCAGCGATGCGCAGATCGGCAACACGATCAGCAAAGATCTCATCATGCGATTGCCTGCCCTGCAGCGCAGCGTCACGGAATTGATGAACCTGCAGCCGGGTGTGGTTCCCGTTGGCAATGTTATCCAGAGCCGCTCCACCGGCGCTCTCGACGATCAGAACACCGTCACCGTTGACGGTGTGGATATCACGGCTGTGGTGACTGCTGTGGGTATGTCCATTCCCACGCCGCAGGATTCGATGGAAGAGTTTCGCGTCTCGGTTTCGAATCCCAATGCAGGATTGACTCGAGCTTCGGGCGGGCAGATGCCGCTGTTAGGACGCCGCGGAGCAAATACGATGCATGGGTCGGGTTACGGTTTCTTTCAGAATTCGAGATTCAATTCCAATACCTGGGATAACAACGCGTCCAGAAGCAAGAAGCCCAATATCGACGACAAACGCTACGGCGGACGTTGGGGCGGTGCGCTCATCAAGAACAAGACGTTCTCTTCACCAACTATGAGGCTCGCGATTTTGAACAGGTTCAACAGGTGACTCGCACCGTGCCCACCGACAGCTTCAAGGCCGGAATCCTGCGGTTCCGCGACGCAGCTGGAAACATCAATAGCTACGACCTCAAAACATCCCGTGCCTGCGGATCGACGGGCGATCAGCTCTGCGACCCCCGCGGCATCGGCCAGAGCCCGTCGAGCCGCGCGCAGTTGGCTCTGATGCCAGCCAGCAACCTCAATAGCGGTGGTGATGGACTCAACACGTTGAGCTATCTCGCGAACATCCCGACTCCGGTGCAGGATCGCTAGTGGGCCGCTTCGATCACAACTTCACCGACAAGCTTTTCTTCAACAGCAGCTACACATATTTCCGCCGCATCGCCACTGGTGCGGACGATATTTCGTTGAAAGATCAGGTTTCGGTGATTACGACACCGCAGCGCGGTACGTTGCTGACTGGCACTTTGACGTATCAGATTCGCCCGACGTTGATCAATGCGTTCCGCTTTGGATTTGTGCGCGACGTGTCCCCCAACCAAGCGACGGCCCCCAGTGTCGCGGCCAGTCTGTTGAACATCACGGGCACGAACACCTCCGCTGGCAACATCGCACTGCTACTCGGCGGCGGAACAACGGCTTTTCTCGATTCACCGATCGATATGGATACGCAGTGCGCACGTTATCAGGCAAGCTACAGCCGCAGCTATCAGTTCGACGACGACGTGACGTACACCAAGGGAAAACACAACCTCGGTTTTGGATTCCAGGTCCGCCCGATTTGGTATCGTCATGACCGCGCCGATAAGGTGGTTGGTTCTCTTACGTCGCTGGTTGCCAATGTCGATCAAGGTGCCTTCTCGAACATCCCCGCCTCGAATGCTCCACAGACCTGCAGCGCCTCCATCACGACCAACTGCCTCCGTTCGAGCGATCTGACGAATTGGGGCCGTTTCTACGCAACGACACTGGGCATCGTGGATAACGTCGGCGTACTTGCGGTTCGCGATGCGGCTCTGAAGGCGACTCCGTTGGGCACCAACCTCATCAACGAATCCCGCAGCCATGCGATCTATTTCAACGGGCAGGATACCTGGCGCGTACGCAAAGACCTCACGCTCAACTTCGGTTTCGCCTAAGGCTGGCAGACTGCGCCGAACGATTCACAGGGCCGCCAGACCATTCAGATCGACACCGCGACTGGACAGGCCGTGGATCCGATCTCGTATCTGCAACCCAAGCTCTCGGCAGCGCAGGCTGGTAACGTCTACAATCCTACCTTCGGATGGGTGCCGGTGAACGATGCGAAACGGCCCGTTTCAGCACCGCCCGTGGAGGCTTCTCGCCGCGCGCTTCGTTCGCCTGGAACCCCAACAATAAGCTGATGGGGAATCGCAAGTCGGTCATCCGCGGCGGCTATGGCTTGATCTTCGATCGTTCGAACATGGTGCAGAACGTGCTGATTCCGATGCTGGGTGTGGGATTTGGGCAGAATGTCAGCGTCAACGGTCCCAAGTGCAATGCGACGACCGCGGGCGTGGGTTGCGATGCGAGCTCTTCGAATCCAGCCTTGTCCGCTTATCGTGTTGGAGTCGACGGAACGATTCTGCTGCCCGTTGTCGGCCCGACTGGCATCCCCGTCGTTCCGCAGAACTTTGCTGAGACGTTGTCGTTCCAGGTGGATCCGAACAGCGTACTTGGCCGCAGCCACAATATCGATCTGAGCTTTTAGCGCGAACTGCCCGGCGGCTGGATCATCGACGCCGCCTATGTGGGCCGGTTCGCTCGCAAACTACCCCACGCAATCAATCTCACGCAGTCCCCTTACATGTTTAGGAATTCGGCTTCGGGGCAAACGTTCCCGCAGGCTTACGACCCGGTTCGCGCTTCGCTTCGATCCGGCACTCCGTTTCCCAACGTCGCGAATCAGCCGTTCTTCGAGAACCAGTTGAGAGGGCAGCCAGTTCGCCAACGGCAACGTCAGCAATCTCTTCTTGAACATGGGCAACTATCGCCGGTCGTTGGGACTGCAGCCGTACAACAACGATCAATCGCAGGTGGAATTTATGCGTACCTACATCGGCACCACCGATTACAACGGCTTGCTGATCAGTGCGTCGAAGCGCCCCACGAAAGGACTCACGATCAACGCGAACTATACGTTGTCACGTGCCACCGACAATGGACTGTTGAACCAGAACAACGCGGGTTTCTATCACAACAGTTTCTTTCCTGGATACGAGCGTAGTGCGTCGGTCTTCGATCGCACGCACGTGATGAATCTGAACTGGGTCTACGAACTGCCAATGGGCA